>OOBX01000075.1_pt1 | contig 128890 bp, 97 predicted proteins | sample 1671021 | NCBI WGS metagenome assembly OOBX01 (sample SAMN06348114, study PRJEB24527) | human gut metagenome | biome: human gut; feature: ankylosing spondylitis patient; material: feces | host: Homo sapiens | place: China | collected 2015-10 | reverse complement strand
CCCACGATAGAGCTGCAAGGGGAGGGGCTCCCAATGTTCAACTCATATCGTCTCGGCGAGCCACACCTGGCCTCTCCCCAGGATCCCGCGCGACAGCAGGTAGGAGTTGTGGGCGGTGAAGAGCAGCTGGGCGCCGTTGGGGTTGGCCTCGTGGCTCTGGAAGCACCTCGCCAGTGCGATAAAGAATGGCACGGCATGCTGGCGTACCGCCTGCTCCGGATCGACGTCGGGGCGAGGTCTCGGGAAATCACCCCCGTCGCCGCGCCTCTCTGCGCGCCCTAATCCCGGCGATCACCTTGTCGAACTCAGCCACACCCAGCTCTCCCGCCAGCTCCATGCGCTCCGTCTCCTGGATGGACGCGGCGTATGAGCGACCGGCTTCCGAGTTCGCCGCCTCCAGAACTCCTTCTCGCCTTCCGGTGGATTCGCGATCAATCTCAGCATCGCTTACGGTGGCGCCTGATTTCATGGGACCCCTTCTTCTCAAATGCTATCCTCGCCCATGATACGCCAATCTCTTCGCATCTTCCCCTTCCCGCCTAACTGGCGATTATCTGTTCCTTTGGAAGGAGAAGACGTATGACAGCTTGCGTCAACAAGAAGAGCAAGAGGGTAGCCGCGGTCGTCACCGCCTCCCTCGTGGGCGCGCTCTCCATCGGCGCCCCCGCGGTCGCGCTCGCCGCGAACGCTAACATCGATTTTCAGGTCGCCCCCGCGGAGGACGCTTTCTCCCGCGGCAAGCTGACCTTGAGCGGTACCAATCTCATGGGCGACGGCTCCGCCAAGGACCCCTATACCATCAAGGCTTTGGGTTCCGGTGAGGCTCTGGATGTTAAGGCTTCCGAGGTCACCCCTCTCGGTGCCGATAATCCCATCACCGTAAACGACACGGAATTCGAGGTCGTCTTCTCCAAGGCAGACGGCACCGTCGTCAAGGATATCGTCGAGCCCGGCAACTACGTCGTGACCGTCAAGGCCCTCAAGGGCGTCTACGCCGGCTCCTCCGTCTCCACCAAGCTCGCGGTCACCGCCGCGGACCTTCAGAACGTGAGCGTGTTCGAGGTCGATTCCACCGTCGAGGACAACACCACCGACACCAAGCTTGTCTACACCGGTTCCGAGATCAAGGTCGGCTTCGCTGACAAGGTCGCCTTCGTCGAGGGCAAGGATTACACCGTGAAGGTCCTCAAGGCCGGCACCGACAACGTCTCCACCGCCCCCGGCGTCGCCGTTCTCGAGGCTGGCGACTACGTCGCGTACCTCACCGGTATGGGCCAGTACGCTGGCCAGACCAAGGAGGTCCCCTTCAAGGTCCATCCGTTCGTCATCTCCGATACCGACCAGATCGTCGTCGACGACGTGATCGCCTCCGACGCAGCCCCCTCCAAGCCCTCCAAGGTCCACGTCGGAACCATCGGTACTGCCGATTATGCCGAGCTCGACACCTCGCTTGTCTCCCTGAAGTTCAAGTCCGATAGCCAGGGCAACGAGGACGTCCTGTTCGACAAGGCAGGCGCCTATAAGTTCTCCGTCACCATCGATTCCGCAGCTGGCGACAATGTTGAGAACAGCGTTGATCTCGTCACCGTAAACAAGATCTCCGCCTACGCTACCTATCAGTATGATGGCACCGCGCTTAAGGATTCCTACTACGTGAACCTCGCGAAGAAGGAGAGCTTCGACCTTTCCCTTCTCAAGGTCTACGGCGGCGAGACCCTGCTATCCGCCGACAAATATGACGTCAAGGTCAGCAAGGAGGGCGTCACCAACGGCACGGACAAGGACCTGCTCGCTCAGAACAAGCCCGGCAACTACACCGTTACCGTGACCGTCAAGCCTGATTCCAATAAGCATCAGTATGGCGGCTCCGCGACCTTCTCCGTCAAGATCGTTAAGGACGTCGTCGACGCAGACGCCAACGTTTTCGTCTACGACGCTAAGGGCGAGGTCGTCACCTCCTTCGAGAAGACCTATGACGGCGAGGCCTTCGACTTCAGCGGCCTGACCGTCAAGGCCTTCAACGACAAGGGCGAGGCTATCAAGGACATCACCCTTTCTCTTGAGCTCCTCGACTCCGAGGGCGAGGTCGTCACCGAGGCGAAGAACGCCGGCTCCTACACCCTGAAGGTCGTCTCCGACAAGCTCGAGCTCACTGGCGACACCGAGCTGCCGGTCACCATCAACAAAGTCGACCTCTCCAAGCTCTACGTCATCGGCGGCGACTCCTGGAACGGCGCTCCTTACGTCGCTACCAACAAGAATGACCTCACCTACGCACAGCTCATCGGCTACGACACCCACGTCGCCAACGCCAACGAGAAGGACGAGGCCAACGACGGCGCCGGCGTCGAGTCCCTCGGCACCGTCGCGAAGGTCGAGTTCAACCAGTACCTGAAGATGGAGATCTTCGACGAGGCCAAGCAGGAGTGGGTCGAGGTCTCCTACCCGAACCGCCTGAAGGACGAGGGCAAGCGCCGCGTCACCCTGGCCGGCAACAAGGAGCTCGCTAAGAACTTCGAGTTCGCCAACGACGACTACACCACCACGGTAGAGTTCGTCGTCATCAACAAGGACAAGCTCGTCTTCAACGACGTCAAGCCCGGTGACTGGTTCTTCGACGTTGTCTACACCATCCAGAGCAACAAGTGGATGAACGGCTACACCGGTACCAAGGCCTTCGGTCCCGAGAAGACCATCACCCGCGGCGAGGTCGCCTGCGTCCTGTACAACATCGCGTACAACGCCGACAAGGTCAACGAGCACGAGCTCGAGTACGTCGAGGGCTTCGGTTGGAACACCGGCTTCTCCGACGTCGATGGCGATCAGTTCTACGCCAAGGCGGTCGCTTGGGCCAAGCACGTGGGCGTCGTCAACGGCTACGGCGACGGCACCTTCGCGCCTGACGCCCCCGTCAGCCGCGAGGAGCTCGCCTGCATGCTGGCGAACTTCGCCGAGACCGTCGAGGTCGAGGACACCAGCGTCGAGGACGCCGACAAGGTCCTGTCCTCCGTGTCCGACGGCTCCTCCGTCTCCGGCTGGGCCAAGGACTCCGTGGCCTGGGCCGTCGATAACGGCATCATGGGCAACGCCGGCTTCGTGAACGCGTTCAACGACATCACGCGCGCCGAGACCGCTGCCATGGTCGTCAACTACAAGGCTGCCAAGTAGGCCAATAGGCTTTGACCGCAACGTCCTCCCCTCCGGGGGAGGGCTTGCCGGAGGGCTCCCGCTTCGGAACCCCCCGGCAAGCCTTAAGCACGTAAGCAAGCTGTCGCACAAGGCTCGATGCAGGAAGGGCCCCGAGAGGGGCCCTTCCTGCTATCTATCGAATTGGAAATCGAATATAACGCCGAGGGCCCCCGCGGAACTCCACGGGGGCCCTCGGCGCATCGAGCCTTGTGCGACAGCTTGCATTTGCCTAAAGGCTTGGAGGATGGCTCTTGTTGTAGAGAGGCATCCTCCAAGCCCGCTCCCACCAAGGGGAGCGGGCGAGGAAACACCTAGCTAATCGTTAGAGTGGGTAAGCGATTGAGAACTAGGCGCGGGTCTCACCAGTCAAGTTCTCAGGCTGGTAGTTGACCGCCATGGCGGCTACCTGGGCGCGGGTGATGTTGCCGGTGCCGTCGAGGGCGGCGCCGTTGTTGCCCATGATGCCGTTGGCCTTGGCCCATGCGACGTTCTGCTTGGCCCACGAGGAGTAGTCCGTTGCGGTGCCCAGGACGGAGTCCGCGTCGACGGCCTCGTAGTCGCCCTTGGACTTGGCGAAGTTGGCCAGCAGGGAGACGAACTCCTCGCGGGTGATCTTGTCGTAGGGGCGGAACTTGCCGTTGGAGCCGTTGGCCACGCCGGAGGCCTTGGCCCAGGCGAGGGCCTTGCCGAAGTACTGCTTGCCGTCCACGTCGTCGAAGCCGGTTACGTAGCCGGAGTTTTCGCTATAAGAGAACTCGTCGTCCTTGATCTTCTGGTCGCCGCCGGCCATGTTGAACAGGATGCAGATGGCGTCGGCGCGGGTGATGTCGGCCTTCGGCGCGAACAGCTTGGTGCCGGAGATGCCGTTGATGTACATCTGCTTCCAAGCCTGCTCCACGGGCACGGAGTACCACTCAGCGGAATCGACGTCGGTGAAGTAACCAAAGTCGCGGACCTTGAAGGTAAAGGTCTTGTCGCTCAGCTGGTAGTTCTTCTCAGCGTCGTCGGTAAGCTTGATGGTCACCTGGTAGCAACCCTTAGCCTTGATCTCCTTGGCGGTCTTGAAGTCAGAGCCTTCCTTGGAGTACTTGATGGAGGCGACCTTGTAGAGCTTGCTGTCGAGGGTGGCGTAAACAACGTTGCCGTCCTCGTCCTTCACGGGCGTATTAACGTTGTTGTCCTTGAGGGTCGCGTAGGACACGCTGGGAACAGAGATTGCGGAGCCCGTGTAGGCCACCTCTGCATTGTCCTTGAGACCACCGAAGTTGGCCTCGTCGACAACGACGGTGAGCTTCCAGTCCGCATCGTCGCTCCCCTTGGGCTTCTCAAAAGTGACGGGCTCGACAACCACGTTGTAGGTGCCCACCTCGGAGATCTTCTCGACCTCCTTGCCGGTATTGGCGTTAACTACCTTGACCTTATAGTCCTTGCCTGCCTCGTACACCTTGTCGTCATCGTCGACGACCTTGGTGGAGATCAGGGGAAGGAGGTCCTCGCCAGTGTAGGCGACCTTAACACCGGGGTTGGAGCCATTGTCCGCCACGACCTTGCCGTCGAGGGTGAAGGTAAGGCCCTTGTTAGCGTTGATCTGGGTGGCGCTGACGGTGACGGTGCACTCCTTGGAGCCGCCGACCCACTTGTCGTCGCCGTCCTGGTAGGCCTTAACGCGGACGAAGACCTTGTAGGTGCCGGGGTTAGAGAGGGCGGAGGCGTCGACCTTCTTGCCGTCCTTGGTGAAGGTGACCTCGAGTTTGTCGCCCTTGAACGTCTCGTCGCCGTAGGTCACCTTGATCTTGGAGGCGTCGAAGGACTCGCCGTCGGGAAGGCTGATCGCCTTACCATCAAGGTTACCAGCGCCATAGAGGAAGTTAGCCGTAGCGCTGAAATCGGTGTCCAGGACGTAGTAGGAGAAAGTAGCGGTGCCCTCGATGCAGCCGGTGAAGTCCTTCTTATTGTCCTTGTCGTCGTTGGCAGCGATGGTCACGGTGTAGAGACCCTTGCCGGCACCAAGGTTGACAGCGCCATTAGGAGCCTTGACCTCGGTAACCTTGAAAGCATCGGACTTAGTGCCCTTGAACGCGCTGATGGTGAGGTAGTTCAGCAGCTCCGCACGGGTGTCGACCTTGGAGTTGTCGTCGGTGTCCGCCGCGGTGACGGAGGCGGAGGAGAGGTCGAACTTGGACACGGTCACGGGGATGTTGAGGGTGGTGTTAGCGTCGACAACCACCTTCGCGGTGTACGTACCAGGATAGGTAACGGAGGTTCCCGCATAGGAGCTGTCGGCGTTGTAATACTTGACCTCAGATGTGGTAAGCGCCGTGCCGTCCTTCTTGGCAAACTTAATCTCCAAGGCGGTGCCGTTAAAGGCGAAGGTCGTGTCGGAGGTATCCGAGGGGTCCTCAGCGTTGCTCTCATAGGCGTAGACGCCGTCAAGGGTGGTGGCGACGTAGGTGAACTTGACAGTCAGGATGTCCTCGGAGCCCTTGGAGACCTTGACGTAGTAGCTCTTACCGGCGGAGTCGCGGTCCTTGCCCCAGTCGCTGGTGCTTCCAAACCATGCTGCAGCGTTCTCGGAAGTGACGGGCTTGCCGGTGCCAGTCTCCTTAAGAGCGTTCTTATCCTGATCAAGATAGGTGACGGAGTAGTCGTCGAGGTCGAGGTCGTTGCCCTCGGAGTCGGCGATCGCGGTGGGACGGAGGTAGAAGCCCTTGTCAGCATCGAGCTTGACGGTCTTCCCCTCCTCGATCTTGACCTCGTCGCCCTGGCCGTTGTCGGCGGAGACGACCGCCTTCGCGGGCTGGACGGACTGGAGGTTCACGTTCGCGGCGAGCGCGACCGCGGGGGCGCCGATGGAGAGCGCGCCCACGAGGGAGGCGGTGACGACCGCGGCTACCCTCTTGCTCTTCTTGTTGACGCAAGCTGTCATACGTCTTCTCCTTCCAAAGGAACAGATAATCGCCAGTTAGGCGAGAAGGGGAAGGAGAGGTGGCGCTCGACTCCTTGCCGCCGGACGAGCAGATGTCCAGCGGTCCTAGTCGACAAGAGATGTTGGGAAGGCTCGTGCAGCCTTGTGCGCCAAAAATGTTGCACGAAGTCTTGAAAATGGGGCTGAAAAGGCCATGTAAAGCAGCTTCATGTCACTTTTCACCCTCGAAAAGTGACATGAAACGTTATAGCCACCTATGGCCTCCGCGCTTCCCATGAGCATTCATCGGGAAAGTGCCGGCGTCTGGCGGGAGGTGCTTGGAGCGCGCCACGGACGAATCCCTTGCGGCGCGTAAGCCTAGGCAGCGGGGCCGAGGCACTCGAGGAGGACCTCCCTTATCCTTCGGAGACCGATCGGCGCCTCTCTCTCGAGATGGTCGAAGTCCAGAGCCCTTATCATCCCCCTGGCGCGGCTTCCGGCCTGGTAGGGCTCGAATTGGCAGCGGCTTTTGTACAAGCGCTTCATCCTGCTCTTTCCCTTGCCGCCCTTGGGAATATCGGTTGCCTCCGGAAGGCCTAGATATGCGAGGACGCTTCTCGGATCGCAAAGCATGACGTCCTCGATATCCGCCTCAGCGGCGAGGTCGACCACATCGTGGGCCGCGGAGAGGTCCTCCCTCAGCCTCGCCCAATCGCCCTCGTGGAACTTGCTGATGGGGCAGGAATGGGAGTCCGTGTCGTAGGCGAGAAAAACGTACCAGGGGATATCCTCTCTGACGACGCACGAACGCCTGAACCAGACGCCCGCGTTGGCGATCTGGCTGACCGACCCCACGTTGTTTATCCTGAGGTGGACCCTGCGACCATGCGACGCGATGGCGTAGTCTTCCGTGTCGACGGAACCGACCTCTTCGATCTCGAACCGCATCGACTCTGATAGGTGGCGCATGTACTCCGAGTAGAAAACACGCTCGGTATGCCCCTCGACTATGAAGGCGATGCCGGCATCAAAGTCATCCATCGTCCTCACGCCTCCAGCCATCGAGCGATCTTCGCGGCCTCTTCCTCGTCAGAGGACATCATGTCGAAAAGGTACTCGCCGAGCCCCATCCCGTGGTCGTAGGCCATGTCTGCCGCCTCCCGGGCACCCGCCTTGCTCAGTCTCCTGAACGCGGCGGTTCCGTCGTCCGTCGGGACCGCGAGGTACACGGATTGGGGCTTCAGGTACTGGATGAGGTACGGGGAGTGGCTGGAGACAAGCAGGCCGGTGTCGCCGAGCCCCTCGTCAAGCTCTTCCAGCAGCGTCCCTATCATCCTCGGGTGGATACTCGCCTCTATCTCCTCTATCCCCAGGAAGGGAACCCCCTTCGCCCTGGCGATTATCGAGCAGGCAACAAGCCATAGGACGCGCTGCGTGCCGCTGGACATCATGGTCGCGTTGACGGGCTGGTTGAAGTGCAGCGTGTCGATGATGAGCGCGTACATCTCGTCCTTGATTCTGAAGGGGACGTCCTGTTCGCCCTCGTCCTCCGACACTATCCTGTCGTATACCTCCCTGTACTCCCTGCTGGGCTGGTAGGCGATCACGTCGATCGATTTGATGTCGGGGAACAGGGAGACCGCCGAGGCCTGGAAGTCGCGGAAGCTGTCCGGGTCCTCCATCTTGAGGTCATGCAGGGCCCTGGGTATATCCGTCTCGTCGGCGGGCAGGGCTCCAAACGTCGGGAACTCCCAGGGGCTCTGCACGTACGTGCGCCTGACGTCTATATCCGCCATGAGGCGGAAGGAGAGCTTCTTGACCTCGCGGACGACGAGGCTGATTTCGGCCTCCGCGATCGACGTGAGGATATCGATCGCGAGCTGGTCCCCATCGAGGTTGATCTGCCTGTGGGACCGGGTCCCCTTCCCCTTCCTGTACTTCCCCCTACTCCTCCACAGGAACGAGACGAGTCTGTTCGAGTTCCTCGGCCCGGCCTCGATGGATTCGTCGGTTATCCTTCCGTCGTGCTCCCCGTCCCTGATCCAGGCGAACTCGTAGGAATAGCGGATGAACCGGTACTCGGCGGGCAGCTCCGGCGCCTCGAGGAGGACCTCGAAATGGTAGGGGTCGTTCTCAAGCGAGGGGTTGAGCGGGACGAACGACGGGTCCGACATCATGCGCCTGCGGACCGCCGGGCTGGCGTTGAGGAACTCGGTGCCGAAGTAAATCGCATCGAACAGGTTGGACTTTCCGTAGTTGTTGGGGGCGGCCACGGCGGTGATCCCGGAGAGCTCGATGGTGGTCCTGTCCAGGTTCCTGAACCCTCCGACCGTCAGCGAAACGATTCTCATTTTTCCTCCAGTGCACATTAGATTACATGAAGTGAAGATAATGGATTCATTATTACACTATTTAATTATTTGGTGTAATAGAATATGACATCACCAGTATTGATAAGGCAGTGAATGGGGCGTCCCGACTGCTCGGCGGCTTGCTTGCGGCGCCCCGTATCGGCGACCGGGATCCCCAGTGCAGCGGTTTATGAATTAGGAGGCGGCCCATGATTGATAAGAGCGAGCCCGTATACGTGCAGCCATGCAGCAATGGATTCGACTTTCTCGAGTCCAATATGAAATGCCTGTATGGCGAGGAACGAGGGAGCTTCGAGAACAGCATCAAGCGATATATCGACAACACGCTCCGGGAGTGCCCGATGCGCACGCCGAAACGCCTGGACGAGATACCTGAGGCGACGCACGCTCAACTGTTTGGGCTAGTTGAGATGGAGGGCCACTTTAGGGCGCTCGCAGAAGACGTTTTGTCCGAGTACAAAAGGCGTAGCGAGAACGGCGAGATGGACGATGGCTTCTGCCTCGCAGCGGCGGGCGTGATGGGGCTCTGCCCGGGTCCTCTCGAGCGCGAGCAGACGCTGTTCCCAAACGTCGCAAACCTCTACGTCTCCTCAGTAGAGGAGGGACTGGCCCTCGATTCCCGGATCGACGCGCATAGAAACATCGTCAACAACATTGTGTTCATCATGCAGAATTACCTGGAGGACGGCCTGACGGTCAATTGGAACGGCAGGCACCTTAGGTCGCAGGGGTACGCCAGAAACGCTTTCAGGGGAGAGAACGCCTATTATGCCACCAGCAGGGCGTCGGCGTTCCGCCATCTGGACCCTCGCGGGGGCGGCGACCCACGTCTAGCCATACTCAAAAGCACGATTGAAACGGTCGAGCTCGCTCTCTGGATGGATAAGATCGAGTTTGTAAAAGATTGGCCGTTCGGAGACGTCTACCACGGGGCGATAGCGCAGCACTACGGAATACCGACCAACGGGATAGATTTCACCAGCGATATCAAGACGGCCCTCTTCTTTGCATGCTGCAAGTTCGAGGAGGGTGAGTGGAGGCCGCTAGCGTCCGAAGATTTCTCGCGCAGGGAATCGAGGAAATGGATTGCGGACATCGGCGGCGACTCGAGGTACGGGATCATCCATTTCTGCCCCATGGACGTCGCGATGATGGGGATGTACGTGAGCGACCCGACAATTCGCGTCGCGCGCCTCAACCCCGTTGGATACCAGCCGTTCATGAGGTGCGCCAAGCAGAGTGCCTACCTGGTTGAGACCGGGCATCCCTACGATCTCTTCCAAGACCCCTCTTTCGGGGAGATCAAATTCCGGCTTGATGAAAAGCTGTGCCAGAGGGTCTATCGGGAGATGGAGGAGGGGAGGTTGGTGTATCCGATCGAATCCTTCGGCCCCTTCGAAGACGCCGTAGAGACCATAAAGAGGTGCAAGGTCTTTTCCAGGCTGGCTTTCGAAGAGTCTCTGCGAGCACGGGAGCTGGAAGAGCAAGGTGATGAGTTGGAAGCGTTGCTCAGGGAGCAGGGCATATCCGTAACCGGAGCCACGGGACCGCTTGACCAGGAGTTCGCCGACGAGGTGAATCGTGATTTCTGGAAAGCATATCGCTCCTCGCCGTTTGCTGAGATGGAAGCAAAGGTGAGGCCCATGCTATGCATATAGGGTTGTCGGGCGGTGTCCGGGCTCGCGCGGCGCGCATCGGTTCCAGCTGAAGGGCCATACGACCTCGCGCGTGCGATAAACGATGATCCGGGCGCCAGGGAGACAGCTCGTGCTACAGGGCGACAACCTGCGCGGCGCCGCGACGGCTTGGACGACAATCGGCCGGGAGGGGCGAGGGGTCCGGGGCGCAAGCGTGGGCTCCAGGGAAAGAGGGCTTTCCAGGAACTGGAAACCTTGCCGACCGCGAGCATATCCGCAACGTTGTTATGCTAACCTTGCCGATATGGAATACGACGACAAGGTTTCAAGGATGCTATAGGAGGCGCCATGGGGACATACGAGAAGAGGTTCTGGGACTCGACCAACTACGGGCGGCCGAGCGGGCCGTACTCGCCCTATACGCCCGACGAGCTCTCGGGCTGGGAGTTCGAGTTCTCCGGCGAGACCGCGGGCGCCATCGCGCGGGCGACCGAGTCGCTGGTGCGGTTCCAGGAGCAGGGCGTGGTGCTCACCGACACCGAGCCGCTCGCGCGCCTGCTCATGCGCTCGGAGGCGGTGGCGTCCTCGCGCATCGAGGGCCTGTCCGTGAGCGCCAAGCGCCTCATGGAGCACGAGGCGCTGGCGGAGATGGGCGTGCGGGCCCGCCTGGACTCCACCGAGGCGGCGGTGCTCGCCAACATCCGCGCCATGCACGACCACGTCTTCTCGGTGGGCCCGGGCGACCCCGTGACGCTCGAGACGCTCCAGCGGGTAGACGCCGACCTCCTCAAAGGAGGGCCGCTCGAGGGGATGGGCGGCATCGTGAGGGCCGAGCAGAACTGGATAGGCGGCTCCGCCCTCGACCCCGTGGGCGCCGCCTACGTGCCGCCCGCGCCGGAGGACGTGCCGCGACTGCTCGACGACCTCGTCCGCTTCTGCAACTCATCCCCGCTGCCCGCGGTGGCAAAAGCCGCGATCGCCCACGCGCAGTTTGAGAGTATCCATCCCTTCGCGGACGGCAACGGCCGTACCGGCCGCGCGCTCGCGCTGATGGTGCTGCGCTCCGGCAGCCTGGTGGGCGGGGCGGTACCCCCAATCTCGATGGCGGTGGCCTCGGACCGCGAGACGTACATCGAGGCGCTCACGTCGATGCGCTGCGAGGACGCAGGCGGGCTCAGACGCGCGCAGGACCGCTACGTGGCGTACTGGTGCGGCGCGTGCGTCGACGCGTGCGCGCTGGCGGCCTCGTTCGAGGAGCGCGTGGCGGAGCTCAGGGCGTCCTGGGAGGACAGGGTCCGCCCGCGCGCGGGATCGGCCGCCGAGCTGCTTCTCGCCGTGCTGCCCGGCACCCCCGTGGTGAGCATACAGTCCGCCGCACGCCTCACCGCCCGCAGCCGCGAGGCGGCTCGAAACGCCATCGCCGCGCTGGTGGAGGCCGGCGTTCTGGTGCAGAACGCGCGCAACCGCAAGAGCAACATATTCTGCGCGGACGAGGTCCTCGACATGTTCACGCTCTTCGAGCGCGCCGGCGTCACGCGCGGGCACGACACCGCGGCGGCCAGGCCCGGGCGCGCCGTCCCCCAGCGGCCGGAGCGCAAGGGGCGGCGGTAGGCGTCGGGACCGCATGGGCGCTCGCCGCCAGCGCGCATCGAGCTCGCTTAGGGACCAACGGGCTTTCAGGAGGAGGATTACGATGGACGATGAAAAGGCGATGGAGCTCGGAAGGGCGACCATCGGCTGCGAGGGCGGCTACACCGTTTTCGCGGGCGGTGGGCTCGCCATACGCTTCAGCGCGCCCTACTCGCTGCTGCGGTACTTAAGGGTGAAGGAGTGGGACCGCGGCTACCTGGTGGTCGACGCCGAGTACGCGCACAGCCCGGAGCCCGTCGAGGAGTACATAGACCTAGTTCCAATACTGGAGGACCTCTACATCGACCCCGTCGACTACCTGTCGCGGATACGCGAGGTGGTGGTGGGCGAGGGATGACGCCGCGCGGCGGCTAAAGGCCTCGCACCTCGGGTCGTTTCCGGCGTCTTCATCCCGTCCGGCTGCCGCCGCACGCAGACGGTGCTATGATAGGTATAGATTCAAAAAACCTTTGAGGTTTTGTAAGGGCCGGTCCTCTCGGGGACTGGCCCTAGTTTTTAGCGGCCCATCGCGGCGCCGCGGACCCGTGTAGTGAGGACAGAGGTGGTCGAGGATCGATTCCGCGGACGGCTCCTGGCCCCGCACCCAACCAACCGTTTGAAGCGCACATCCGCCCCCTTCGCGAAAACGTTCGTGCAACCTTGCGTGCGCTAAATGTGACATGGAACCCCGGCGATACCCCGTTTTCAGCCCGTTTTCATGGTTTCGTGTCACTTCCGCACCCCGAAAAGTGACACGAAATGATTCGAGCCCCTTGTTGACGTGCGATAGGAATTGATCCCGATATTCGCCAGTTATCGAGCATCATGCGTTTCTCTACTTCGAACTCTGGGCCGACTCCCAAATAATCGCCGTAAAAAATAGGCACGATGCCGCACCGGTGTGATTAATCTTAACACCTAAATTTTGTTTGTCTACTATTTTCTTTTTACGTGGTAACGATTGTTCACATCTAGCACTCACAATAGGCCCTGCGGGCCGAGTACATCGCTGCTTGCGGTTTATAGCTGGAACTATGTACTGCTGTATATATATTGTGGTGCTTCCAGTGATTCCATACTATAACGCTTCAAGTTAACTTCTGTGAAGTGGGTATGTTTTAAATTTTTAGCAACCCCTTTTGGCGCGCACAGCGTAAAGGTATTGATTCCTCACGTTTTAGGTTGGTTTTTCCCTGCTTACGCCACAGATAGCCACTGCATTGCGGCTCTTCTCGCCCCCTTCCCTACTTCCCCCTACCCTTTAATCCCCTTGCTTGCAGATGTTCCCTACATGATGTGTCCATACGTATATAAGGGCCGCACGCCTTTGCGTACGACCCCTTGGTACGATCCCTTAATTGGTTACTATGCGATCATTTCCGTTGGCGGCTGCAAGGTGTTTTCTCCGCTCAATACATCTCGCGGATTATGCTGCTCCATAATGGTGCGCAATTTGGCGGAGGAAACATGCGTATATCGCTCGGTTGTCTTAACAGAGCTGTGACCTAGCAGCTGCTGTATGTAGCGAATGTCTACGTCTTGTTCTAGCAGCGTTGTTGCAAACGTGTGACGGAACATATGGGGCGTTATATGCGACTCTACCCCTACCTCGCGCGCACGTTTGAGTATGATTTTGCGCACCGCTTGGTCCGATATGCGCTCCTTTGATCTATTGAGAAAGAGGGCCCGGCACGCCTCTGAGTTGATGTTGACGCCGGCCAAGGGCTTTCTTACCGAAAGGTAGTCGCTAAGCGCTACCACGGTATGGATAGATCCCAGCATAACGATTCGCTCTTTTGAACCCTTGCCAAAGATTCGTACCTGCCTGGCCGATAGGTCGATGCTATCCATATTGAGCGCGCAGAGCTCTGACACGCGTATGCCCGTGGCAATCAGCAGCTCCAGCACCGCTTGGTCGCGCAGCTCTAACAGCTCGCCCGTGGACGTGTTTGCCGGAGTTCCCGTGAGGTCCGGCTCTAACATGCGACGCAGCTCACGCGGGCCTATGGTGCGGGGCAGCAGCAGGGGCTGGCGTATATTGATGTCCAGATCATCGAAGGGGCTGGCACTCATAAAGCCCTCGCGACGCATCCAGGTAGACCATGCGCGCAGAGACGCCAGCTTTCTGCGCACCGTGCTGGCGGCGTGCAGACCGTTGAGGTAGACCATGTAGTCGCGCATGGATAGGCGGTTAAAGGGCTTTGTCCCCTCATCCAACCAGATGAGGAACTGCTCTATATCGCAGCTATATGCCTTCACGGTCTTCTTGTCTAGACGGCGCTCGCCGCGGCACCTTACCAGATAGAGCGCAACCGCGTCCGTGAGTACCTCGTACAGCACGCGGTCCGTGTCGCTGGGCGGATGCATAAGGCAGGCACGGTCCACCTCGCCCATCTCTTGTACGGCCCGCATCGCGCGTTCGGCTTCATCAAACATGGCACCCTCCTTGCGTGGTTTCCGGCAATGTGCACCCTGTGCGCACATTTTTCACAGGTACATGATGCCCAAGAAGGAGTAGGCCGGTATCTCACTTGGCGATGCCGGAGCGCAACGGTGGCCTGCACGCGGGCGTATTCGACCCGTTGCAGGCAAAAGGGCGCCGCACCTGAACGCGACACCCCTTGATGCAAGCCGTCTTGACTGGTTTTAGGTTATTCCCGCAGCAGGCCAAGCTGGTCGCGCGCGTTGTTGTAGCAGATGTCCCGGATAATGGATCCCAGGTACTCCTCGTCCTCCGGCAAGCGGCCCTGGTCGACCCACTCCCCCACCACCTGGCACAGCACGCGACGGAAGTACTCGTGGCGGGGGTATGACAAGAAGCTGCGCGAATCCGTGAGCATGCCGGTGAAGTTGCCCAAAAGGCCCTGGCTGGCGCACACGGTGAGCTGGTCGCGCATGCCGTCGTACGTGTCGTTGAACCACCAGGCGCACCCCAGCTGAAAGCGCTGACGCTGTCCATCGCCCTGGAACGAGCCCGCAAGGCTGGCAAGCGGCAGCATGTCGCCCGGGTTGAGGCTGTACAGGATCACGCGGGGCAGGGCCGCGGCTTGCTGCGCGGCGTCGAACAGGCACTTGAGCTCGCGGACTATACCGGGCTGGTCGCCCACGGAGTCAAAGCCGGCATCCGGCCCGATAGCGCGGAAGCTCGCCGTGGAGTCGTTGCGGAAGCAGTTGGCGTGGATCTGCATGGTCCAGCCGCGCGCGGCGTACTCGCCCATAAGCGCCAGGGTGAGCGCCGTTTGGTACGCGCGTGCCTGCGAGGCATCCGGCGTCTCGCCGGCGATGGCGCGGGCCACGATGCCATCTACCTCTTGGTCCGTGGCAGGCGCGAAGTAGAACGTGTTGGCGCCATGGTCCGCCATGCGGCCGCCTACCGAGTGGAAGTACTCCACGCGCTGCGCCGCCGCGGCCTTGAGGCTCGCCCAGTCCGTGATGGAGATGCCAGCCGCCTGCCCCAACGTTTGCAGGTAGCCCGCAAAACCGGGGGCGTCTATGTTCATGAGGCCGTCCGCGCGAAAGGTGGGCAGCACCGCGAAGCCGTTTTGCTCTTCCTGGTCCGCCAACAGCTTGTGGTAGGCAAGGTCGTTCGCCGGGTCGTCCGTGGTGCACAGAGCGCGCACGCGGCTGCGCTGGATAAGGCGGCGCGCGCGGAAGTCCGGCGTGGCCAGCTGGGCGTTGGCCCTATCCCAGATCTCCTGCGCGTTGGCGCGGCAGATGCGAAGGTCTATGTTGAAGAAGCGGCGCAACTCCAGATGGCTCCACTCGTAGATGGGGTTGCCTATCGCGCGCTCGATGGCGTCGACGAAAGCCAGGAACTTCGCGTAGCCATCGTCCCCGCGTATCACGTCCTCCGGCGTGCCGTTCGCCCGCATGAGGCGCCACTTGTAATGGTCGCCAAAGCCGCCGTCGTACAGCCACGCCTGTGCCAGGTTCTCATAGCCCTTGTTCTGGTAGATCTCCCGCGGCACCAGGTGGCAGTGGTAGTCGATGATGGGCATGTCTTCCGCGTAGCCGTGGTAGAGCCTTCGCGCCCACGCACTGGCGAGCAGGAAGTCATCGTTTAGCAGCATGCGCTATTCGCCCGCCCTCTGAGCGGTCTGGCCGTCTGCCTGGCCGTCTGCCTGGTCGGCAACCTGGCAGCCCGACTTCTCCAGAGCCTCCCACACGCCGTTGATGTAGGCGATGCCCAGCGCACGGTCGTACAGGCCGTAACCAGGACGACCCGTCTCGCCCCAGATCATGCGGCCATGGTCCGGGCGCATGTAGCCGGTGAAGCCGTTGTCATGCAGGGCGCGCATCATCTTGACCATGTCCAGAGAGCCACACTCGCTGGGGTGCGGAGCCTCGTAGAAGTCCTTGTTGCCGGGCTCCTCCGGGCTGATGTACTTGATGTTGCGCATGTGCACAAAGTGAATGCGGCCGCGGCGGGTGAACTCGGCCAGAATGGAGTAGATGTCGTTGCCGGGCTCCTCCGCGATGGATCCGCAGCACAGGGTGATGCCGTTGCAGGGGCTGTCCACGGCATTGCAGAGCCAGTCCAGGTCCTCGCGGTTCTTGATGATGCGCGGCAGGCCGAACATGGAGTACGGCGGGTCGTCCGGATGGATGGCCATCTTGACGCCGCACTCCTCGCAGGTGGGGATGATGGCCTTAAGGAAGTAGACCAGGTTCTCGCGGAGCCTGTCCTCGTCCACGTCCTTGTAGGCGTCCAGAAGGGCGCGCACCTGGGACAGGCGCTCGGGCTCCCAGCCGGGCAGGGTGAACCCGGCCGAACCGTCGGCCACGGTGTCGATGATCTGCTGTGGATCGTCCGGGATGTTCTTGCGGACAAACGCCAGGGTGGACGAGCCGTCCGGCAGCTTGTAGTCCAGGTCGCTCTTGACCCAGTCGAACACGGGCATGAAGTTGTAGCAGATGACCTCGACGCCCTCCGCGGCCAGGTTGCGGATGGTCTCTTTGTACGCCTCGATATGCTGGTCGCGAAGCGGCGTACCTATCTTGATGTCATCCGAGACGTTAACGCTCTCGATGACCTTGAGGGTGAGGCCCTCGTCCTCGATCATCTGGCGCAGCTGGTGGATGCGCTCGCGCGGCCAGACCTCGCCGGCAGGGATATCGAACAGCGTGCCCACGATGCCGCGGCAGCCGGGGATCTGGCGAATCTGCTGCAGGGTGATCTTTTCTTCATTAGGTCCGTACCAGCGGAAGGTGAGTTCCATGTTGGGGCTCCTTGTCTTTTGGCGGCAGATGGCCGCGCGGGTATAAGGCGGGCGCGCGAATCTCTGGGAACCGCGCGCAGAACGGGCGTGGCTTTGAGCCGCAGAGCTTATGCCATGCGCTCCGCGAGCACGCGGACGACGGCGCGGGGGCCGGCGTTGAGCTCGCAGAAGTCTTGTTCGATCTTTTTGCCCAAGCCCGCCTGATACAGGTCGCAGTCGAAGATCTCCGTGTTGGAGAGGATGGGCTCTACCGCGGCATGCACGGCGGCGGCGTCCGTGACGCCGAGCGCGACGCCGCCCCGGGCGAGCAGGTCCTGCAACTGCTCGAGCATGGGGTCCGGGCTGGGGGTAAACGCAGCGCCCTCATCGTCCACAGCCAGCAGATAGCGCAGCCATCCGGCGATTACCAGCGGTATGCACTCGAGCTTACCGGCGTCGAGACCCGCCGCCGCGTACGCGTTGATGGTGTGGCCGTAGCGGATGGGCATCTTTTGCGAGGTGTCCTGCGCGATACGCTGCGGGGCGTCCGGCAGCGCGGGGTTGGGCAGGCGGTGGGTGATGAGCGTGTCGATGAAGTCCCTGGGGTCGATGACGCCGGGGCTGGCCACCACGGGCATGCCCTCGTCATAGCCGAGGCGCTCCACCAGGCGGCGCAGATGCGGGTTGGCCATCTCGTCCGCGATCTTGGTGTAGCCCAGCAGGCAGCCGAAGACCGCCAGCGCGGTGTGCAGCGGGTTGAGGCATGCGGTGACCTTCATGGTGTCCGCGCGGTCCACGGTCTCGCGATCGGTGAGGATGACGCCGCCGGCCTCCAGCTTGGGGCGGCCGTTGGGGAAGCTGTCCTCCACCACCAGGTAGCAGGTGCGCTCCGTATTGGCGAAGCCGGCGAAGCTCACGCCGCTACCCGTGGGGATGAGCTGCAGATCATCCCAACCCTGCGCCTTGAGGGCCTCTTCCGTCGCGGGGGCGGGGTTTGGGGTGATGCGGTCGATCATGGACCAGGGGAAGCTCACGCGGTCCTTGTCCATAAGGTAGTCGACGTAGCCCTGCTGCACCTTACCTGCAGCCAGCCAACCTTGGGCGACCGTGAGCACGGCGTCGCGGAAGCGGCGGCCGTTTTGGGAGAAGTTGTCCGTGGACACCAGCGCGATGGGAGCGGCGCCGGCGTTGTAGCGCGCCAGCAGCAGCGCCGCGACGATGCCCATGGTGCTCGCAGCGCCCGCGGGGCCGTCCGCGATCTCCTTAGCCACGTAGGGGAAGAGCTCGCCCGCGGCGTTGCGCAGGGCGTATCCCTTCTCCGTGATGGTGAAGGTGGCCATCTGCAGCTCCGGGCTCTCGAAGTAGCGCACGAGCTGCTGATAGTCTTCCGCGCGCTGGGGATTGCCAAACAGGGCGCCGGCGGTACAAGAGAGGATGCGCTGGTCAAGGGCACCGTCCTCGTCCATAATCACCTGCAAGATATCGCAGTTGTAGGGGCGGTAGACCTGGTCCACGGTAAAGGGCTGGAAGGTCTCGACCACCACCACGCCGCGGTCCATGCCGCCCGCATCGATGACGTCTTGCGCCACCTGCGCGTGGAAGGCGCGGTAGAGATTGCCGCCGCCAAAGTGGATCCAGCGGGGCTGCTCGATGCCGGCCTGTCGCGTTGCCTCCACGTTTGCCCGGGGCAGGCGCACGCCCATGGCCGCCAGCTGCTGCGCGCTATCTTGCCAATGCTTGAGTGATGCCATTGCTTCTCCTATCGTCCCGATGCCGATGTCCCGCGCGAGGCCCGCGCTTACGCTGAGTTCGCTTTCTGTATTAACTAATATATTAGCTTGCCTGCCATGCGCAAGATACACATTATACCTGCACGTTTCGCGACTCTCCATAGGGTGTCTTTTGGCGTTTCGCCGCATTGTGTTGATATCTGGTATATGAGTTGTACAGATGCACTGAACTGTTGGATACGCAGGTAGAAAGCATTTTCTACCTGCTAGAATGTGCGTTATAGCATCATTATCATGCCGGGATGGCCCCGCCCACCCCGGCAAACCCCGTCGAAAGAGCGATTGTGGCAGACCTTAAGCACGACGGCAGCAGCTTTCAGGCGGTTGCCTACGACAAAATCCGCGAAGACATCATCTTCTGCAAGCTGGCCCCCGGGCAGAAGCTCTCCGCCCGGCTATTGGAGGAGACGCTTGGCCTGGGGCGCACCCCGGTGCGCGAGGCCCTGGTGCGCCTGGGACAGGAGGGCCTGGTCTTCACTGTTCCGCAATCTGGCACCTACGTCTCGAAGATCGACCTGCAGACCGCCGAAAACGCCCGCTACGTGCGCGAGCACCTTGAGCGCAGCGTTGCCGTGGAATGCTGCGCGCGCATTGACCAAGCCGGGCGCGACGTGCTGGAAGCGCTCCTTGACGAGCAGGCGCTGGCCGTGCGCGACCACGACTCGCGCTCCTTCTTCACCCTGGACAACACGTTCCACAAGGCCCTGTTCAATATCGCCGGCCGCACCGAGATCTGGCGATGGATCGACTCCTGCAACGCCGACCTGCAGCGCTTTCGCTGGCTGCGCACCCAGGTAGAGAACCTTGATTGGAGCGCGATCATGAACCAGCACGCCGCGCTATACCGCGCCATCGCCTCCGGCGACACGGACGAGGTCGGCTATCTCACCGTGGCGCACCTGCACCTTATGAGCGCTGAGCAGGGCAGCGTGCTGGCAGCGTTTCCGGAGTACTTCGCGTAAGGATGCGCGGTGAGACCGCAGCAGGGGCAGGGCCGCGGCGGGGCACAGGGTGGGACATGGGACTCGCGGCGGAGCGCGCCTCCCGTGCTGAAATCGCGGTCCAGTTGGTGTTGGACGCTATTTTCGGCCTTCAGTTGGACTTGGCGATACTGAAATCGACCTCCAGTTGGGCTTGGCCCCGGCGGAGAGCGGGCGGCCTTTGGGAAAAGCGCAGGTAGATGGCGCGTTGCGCTATACGGGCCTGCGGCGTAACTCCAACTGAAGGTCGATTTCAGCAATCCAGTCGAAATGGAGGTCGATTTCAGCGGACCCCAACTCCAACTGGAGGCCGAAAATAGAAGACGCGCCCAGCGCGGGACGATTGTCTGCGGAAAACAATCGCGACGCAACCAAATGCGACACCGCGAACGCCGGCGCGAATAGACAGCGAAGCGCGGCCGCCCAGATGTTCCAGACGACCGCGCCGTTAATCAATATCTCGCTCCGGCAAACCAGCTACAAATCTGCGCGATGCGGGATGAGGGGCGAACGGGAGAACGAACGCATCGGCAGGGCTAGCGTTCCAGGGCTAGTACCCCATGGCCTGCAAGCCAAACATCACCGCGGTGAGCACGGTGATGAGGATGATGGTGCCCCAGGTAAGGACGTTCCACACGCGTCCGTTGCGATACTTGCCCATGATGTGCTTGTCCTGGGCGATAAAGACCAAAAACACCAGCAAGATGGGCAGCAACACGCCGTTGATGACCTGCGCGCTCATCATGATCTGGAACAGGTCCACGCCGGGCATGATGACCAGCAGCGCGGAGGCCACGATGATCGCCGTGATGAGACCGCGGTAGATGGGGGCCTCATCCCAGTTGCGGTCCGCGCCGCGCTCCCAGCCAAACGCCTCGCAGATGGCGCTGGAGGTGACGCCCGGCAGCACGCAGGCGGCCAGGAAGCTGGCGGCGACCAGGCCGGAGGCGAACAGGATGGTGGAGAACTCGCCGGCGATGGGCTCGAGCGCCAGGGCGGCGTCAGCGGCGTCTGCCACCTCGATGCCGGCGGGGTGCAGCACGGCACCGGTAGTGACGATGATGAACCAGGCGATGGCGCAGGCGATGATGGAGCCGGTGGCGGTGTCGATGCGCTGCAGGACAATGCCGTCTTCCCTGATGTTCTTATCGACCACGTTGTTTTGCGCCAAGAAGATCATCCACGGAGCGATGGTGGTACCAATGGTCGCCACCAGCAGCGACACGTAGCGCGGGTCGCTGGCGATATGCGGGGTCACCGTGGCGACGGCCACCTCGCCCCAGTTGGGGCCCGCCAAGAACGCCGCGACGATGTAGGTAACAAAGACGCAGCTGACCAGCAGCAAGATCTTCTCGATACGGCGGAAGCTGCCCGACATGGTAAGCATCCACACCAGCAGCGCCACCAGCGGCACGGAGACGGTCTTGGGCACGCCGAAGAGCGCAAGGCCGGACGCGATGCCCGCGAACTCGGAGATGGTGACGGCGGTGTTGGCGATAAGCAGCGCCATCATGGCGAAGGCGCTCTTGCGAACGCCGTACTTTTCGCGGATGAGCGACGCGAAGCCCTTGCCCGTAACGCAGCCGCAGCGCGCGGCGGTCTCCTGCACCACGATGAGCAGCAGCGCCATGACGGGCAGCATCCACAGGGTGCCGTATCCGTAGCTGGCGCCGGCGCTGGAATAGGTGGCGATGCCGCCGGCGTCGTTGCCGGAGAGCGCCGCCAGAAGACCGGGACCCATGGCCCCCAGCACCGCGGCGACAGTGAGTTTTTGCTTGGTTTCTTGTTGCATGCCTTACAACCCTTAGGTACTACAGCTTGATATACGTTGCTTGAGAGCTACCGACGAGGCGTTACAGAAGCGGGATGGAGCCAACCACCGTATAGGCCAGCGCCGCCAGCAGCACGGCAGCGAAGGTGAGCGAGGTACCCGAGGCGACGTTGTCGCGCTCCTCGCCCCGCACCAGCACGGCGAAGTAGATCACCGCGGACGCGTAGGTTGCCGCGATGACGGCCGCCGCGCCTTGGAAGCACGCCAAGAAGGTGGGCACCACCCAGGGCTGGGCCGCGGCGAAGATGGTGGTGGCCATGAGCTCGCCGCACAGGTAGACCACGGCTGCCAGCACAACGCCGATGAAGGTGGACTTGATGAAGAAGCCCAGATACGGCTTGGCCTCGTCCTCGCGCTCGTCGTACTCAAGGAAGCTGTTCTTCACAAAAGCGGTCATGCGCATGGCCGCGAGCAGCACCACCGGCATGATGGCGATGGGCATGAGAGTCGACAGACCCTGGGCGGTGATGGCCTGCGCGGTGCCCTGCGGCTCGACCGCGATGGCGCCGATGGCGCACGCGGCGATGGCCCACACCACGATCCAGTACTGGCGCTGGGCGAACCAGGTGAAGGTGTGCACCGACTCGCCCGAGCCGCTCTCGCCCGAGCTGAGGCCGGCGATCTGCAGGTCCTCCTGGTGCTCCTCGGCGATAACGTCCATGGCGTCGTCAAAGGTAACGATGCCCAGGATGTGGCGGTTCTCATCGCAAACAGGAATCGCGACCAGGTCGTACTTGGTCATCTCCTGGGTAACCTGCTCCTGGTCCAGATCCGGGGCGACCCAGACCACGTCCTTGTAGGCAAGGTCGCGCAGGCGGGTATCGTGCTCGGCGACAATAAGGGTGCGCAGCGACAACACGCCGGTGAGCACGCCCGCGGGGTCGGTGGTGTAGACGTAGTAGACGCTCTCGAAGTCCTCGTCCAGCTTACGAATCGCATCGATGGCGTCGCCCACGGTAGCCGTGGAGGGCAGGGCGACGAACTCCGAGGTCATGATGCGGCCAGCGGTGTCCTCTTCGAAGCCCAACAGCTTGCGGATCGCCTTCTCCTCCTTGACGCCCATGAGGCGCAGGAGCTTCTCGGCCTTCTCGTAATCGAGCTCCTCGATAAGGGCGGCGGCGTCGTCCGGGTCCATCATGGCGAGCATGGAAGATGCGTCGCGGTCGGACAGGCCCTCGAGCATCTCGGTCATGAGCTCGTCGTCATCCAGCTCTGTGATGGCCTCGGCCGCCTGAGCGGTATCCAACTGCGCGAAGACCTGGCTGCGCAGGCGCGGATCCAGCTGCTCGATGATGTCCGCGATGTCCGCCGGGTGAAGCTCGCCCAGCGTCTTGTGCGATACGGAGAGCTTGATCTGCTGGGTGGAGCGCTCGAGCAGGTCCATGTAGGACCATGCGATGATGTCCTCAGCCAGGGGCTTGCCTACCGCCTTGCACACGGCGGCAGCGGCGCGCTCGACCATGGGGTGCACGGCGCGAAGCAGACCGCGGGCGCCCACGTCCGCGCCCAGCAGGCGCAGCTGGTTCTCGCCCGAGCTTGAAAGCTTGATATCGTTTACGCGCACAACCTTGAGGCCTTGCGTATCGACGATCTGCTTGTTGAGGATGTCGCGCGCCAGCAGGACCTCGTCCGGCTGAAGGTAGGAAAAGCGGATGTCCGTAGCGGGAACAGCCAGGCGCACCGCATCGTTATCGACGCTCTCGACGTACTTGCGCCAGCTGATCATAAAGGGCGTTTTGCCCGGGCCTTGGAACGCCAGGGACGTGACATGCGGAAAGACCTCGCCGGTGGCGATGCCCATATCATTTACAACACCGATCTTCTCGCCAGTCGAATCGATGACGGGAATGCCGAGCATCTCGGACAGATAGTTCATACTGCTCCTTCGCTCACTCGCTCTTATATGTATAGGGGTACGCGACCCCGGAGCGACGGCAAAGGACGCACCCAGGGTCAGCAGCTACTGTGTGGTCGGGGTTTGGATTTCACCATTGGCCTTTCTCTTGACCCTGTGTGCAGATACATGCGCTTGCGCGGGTTGCCCGGGCGGCGCATCAGTAACAAAAAAGACGGCTGCAGCACAAATGTCCGCAACCGCCCCTTACTATAACATCCCCTTTAGCGGGAAAGCTGATTATTTATACAGTCATGACAGCTTGCTGACACTTTCGATACGCGGTGGAGCGGCTTCTTGTGCCGAACTTCGCCGCGACGGTGGGGTTTTGCCGCGCCATCGAGGCGCTTGTAAAGGCGCTCCCGTTTGGGATGGTCAATGAGTGCCACGAGGCGGGCGCCTTGATTTTATGCACCCGGAAATGACGGTGGCTGGAGCACCGATTAATCCCTGTCCGGCGACAGCTGATGCGCAATCTTTGGCATGGAGCGTTTCTCCAACGGGCTTTCGCACCCCTTCAGGACAATTGCTCCACTTTGAAACTCCAAGTTCGTTGCCTAAGGACCCTTATAAGGCCGTGCTTTACCCGCCTCGTGGCCCCATTGACCACCTCAAGCGGGAACGGTTTTTGACCTCTCAAATTGCGTGGATAACCCTCTGCGTTTTCGCAGGTAATTGAAGAGGCGGTTGCATACCATCGATAGCCGCGGGTGACATGCGGACCTGGCAGCCTAAAGATACACGTGACGCAAGAACTCTAGCGCCTCTTCAAGCTTAATCCGCCGTCGGCGATTTGTCTCACCGGACACGTACCTTACGAAGTCGGCGAGGAATTCCTCGGCATCAGTTCGCAATCGCCCCTGCAGATCCAGCCTTGCGCTTGCGCTTAACAGTCCGCTAAGTTCAACAACATCGGCCCGATGCTTTCTAAGCACCTTTTCCGAAATATGAACTCCCTCGCCATGAAGTCGATTGTTATCAATGTGCGCTCGCATCTTTAGAGGAATGATATGAAGCGGCGACAATGTTGGCACACCCTCGATAAGCTCTACATTCTCTCTTATGAAGTCGTAGTAGCCATCGTCTAAGATAATCGCGGACAAACTTGAAACAACATCGTCAAATGGCAGTGGCGCCACATGAGAAGACTCGTCTTCCAAAACGAAATCTGGATGTCGGGAAAAGAGTTCTATCTCACCTGGATACGTCCCCACATTTGGACTGCCATCAGGAAGCGAGAACCTATAGTAGGTGCATCCACCTTCTCGCCGCTTTCCAGCGTTATATCCACCCTCACGGATGAGCTTCCACATCGCTTTCCCAAATGACGACTGCTTTCCGTCTGTGATTACCACCACATCAAGATCTTTTGTCGCTCGGAAGGCAGCACCCGCCTCATCAAAGAGAATGCTGCAAGCACCTCCGCCAATGAGGACATAATTGTCCTCATTGCCCACCATCGCCTCTTTGAACTTCTCAAGCCCCGCAACTACCGGCATGCTTCCTCCCTAAGCTGTGAAACGGCATCGAGCAGGCGAACATCATCTTGTCCTTCGCCCCTCATCTCCGCATACAGCCCAATCGCATCAAGCATTTTGAATTCGCGTGAAGCTACAGAGGCCTCGCTTGCACCATCAATCCCGTATGACCATTCCTCCACGATGATGTCAGGGGCTTCAAACCAGTTCGCTTCTATCCAGTCTTCCCCTGTTTCCGTCATAACCGCCGCGATATCCTTTCGATAAAGCGCCAGTCGCAAAATCCCTGTATCATGTGCCAGGTCGGAGTAATACGGAAGTGCACTCTCCCCGCAGAGCAGCGCGCCGTTGCGTTTCAGCGGATTCAGAGCCCCTCTCCCTTTTAGGAGCTTCCTTCCTCTTACCGGAGATACAAAGTATGGCTCGAACTCCGCCAGAAGCTCGTCTTTTGACATGCCGGGATTTCTCACAATTCGCTTTCGCCACTCGGTTGAAATGGAAGATGGAAGAATCGCCTCAATTTCTGCCAGGCAATTCGTTATGGTCGACCTACTTAGCCCCATGGTTTCGGCAAGTTCTCCAGCGGACATGCCGTCCCATCTTCCCGTTATTACATTGAGAACAATCCTTTGGGCATGAGGGGACAAAGGCTTTGTCGCCCTACCCTGCGGAACAGGAGATGCTGCAACCCCCAGAAAAGGCAGGAACACATTACCGTCGTCCCTGATGTAGGCGACTCCTTCACAAGAAAGCGCTTTCATCATGTTGCCGTCAAGGTACGGCGAATAGATTGCAACATGGCGAGAATCGACCTTTGAAACCGCCCTTACAAGAGAACGAACCGTAAGCAACGTGGGGCGGGCGCATGCGATCGCAACAATAAACTCCTGGCTATCGCCCAATCTTACAGCCCTTAGGCTAAACGATTCTGAAAGGCGCTTTGGAACAGCCGCCGCGACCTCCTCGGGCAAAAACACCAGCGGCAAAGAAAACAGATGGCTTGGCATGTGTTCCATGGCCCACTCCCCCTCTGGCTCGTTCATGTCATTTTGTACTCATTTTAGTATTTACTGTAATGAAAGTAAAATGAGGTAACGGAGGCACAGAAAGGCAAAAACAAGTACCGCCCGTTGACGCAACCTGTCAACGGGCGGCACTAACGACTCTCTTTTGCGGAACTTCCCTTCGACTTTCCCGCTCCTTGGCCAAAGGGGTTTTGCGCTACACCTGCGGCAGCTGCGCATCCTTTGGCATGGTCACGGTGCCTTCGACCACCTCTTTGGGGAACTGCTCATCATGGCTTAGCAACTCGCTCACGGTAACCAACTCATAGCCTGCGGCCTTAAGACCGTCGATGATGCCGGGAAGGGCCTCAACGTCTTGCTGTCGGTTTCCGCCGCCGTCATGCATGAGGACAATGGCGCCGTTGAAGGCGTTGTTGAGCACCGCGGCCTTGATGGCGTCCGCGCCCGGACGTTTCCAGTCCAGCGTATCGATGTTCCACAAGACGTTGCAGCTGATAATGTCGCCCGCACGGCCCCACTCCGTCGACGTGAAGGCGCCGTACGGAGCGCGAATCATCTGGGGGCGCACGCCCGCCGCACCCTCCAGGGCATCCGCCGCGGACGAGATCTCTGCCCGCAGCGCGTTTGCATCAAGGTTGGGCAGGTACTGGTGCGCATTGGTGTGGCTTGCCAGCTCATGCCCATCCTCGACCAGCTGTTTTGCGTACTTGCCGTAGTTGGCCTCCTGCGAGCCAAGGTTATAGAAGGTCGCCTTGGCGCCCTTGTCTTTGAGGATCTTCAAGATGTCCGGCGTGTAGCCGCTGGGGCCGTCGTCAAAGGTAAGGGCGATGTACTTGCCGCCCGCCGGTTTGACGTTGCGCGACGCGACCACCATGTCCTGAGCGGGACCCACAACTTCCTTGTCCACTTCCTCGCCCGACTCATCGCCCACGGTCACAACCTTTTTGCCGGCGCGCCCCCATTGCGAGACAAACTGGACCGCGCCGCCGGACTCCATCTGCACGGCCGGAGCCAGGGGCACGGTCTTCTCCGTGGAGCCCTCCGTTACGTCCGTGCCGTCAGACACCACGAAGCTGGAGCCGTCCACCACGTTGACGCCCTCCATGTCCTGGGGCGTTTTTTGGTTGCCGTCCAGCGCGACCGAGTAGCGCGTGCCGCCGTCCTCGGAAATCACGTTGCCGCCTATGGACAGCTTGCGGCCGGCCTTGGCGCCAAAGTAATCGTTGTCGCGAATGAACTCCGCCGCGGAGGTTCCCACGCGCACCTGCACGTCCTTGCCGTTCACCTGTACGTTAAGCGGGCGAAGCATAGTCCAATAGCAGCTAAAAAGAGCCACGCCCAGCATGGCGAGGCCAAGGACCGCAGCGATTATGGCGGTCTTGCCGGATGCCGCGCCCTCCCCTGCCGCGTGGCCCGACGCCGCACCAGCAGCATTGGCAGCGGCGCGCCGGCGCGTGGTCGCGGGGCGCGGCGGCGTCACATGCGGGGGCTGCGCGGCCCGCTGATGCGCGGCCGGACGCGGAGCCTGCTGCGCCTGATGTGGCTGATGCTGTTGATGTTGCTGATGGGGAGCCGGCCTGAAATGCGGATGCTGGCCGGTTGCGCCCGAGTTGTTCTGCTGTCCCTGTTCCACGATGATCGCCTCTCGATGGAGCCGTGCGTTTGAGTTTCATTTAGCATTCATCTTGACCCATCGTGCGGACACAATGGGCCTCAGGGGTGATTATGACTAAAGAGTCAAGTTGTTGCGTAACCAATGTCATTTTGCGCGGATGCGGTCGGCGGACGGCGGCTGGCAGGTGGTCGCGCGCCTAGGGCACACGCTCAAGGTATGGGCTCAGGGCACGCGCTCGACCCGCGGCGGCTTGCCCGCATTGTCTCCCGCACCGAAGCGACAGCTTGCTCGCCGCTACTCGCTGTCACCGCCATCGGCGGCAATCTGCGGCAGCGCAGCGTCCTTGGGCATATTCACCTTGGTAAGGCTCTTAAGCTCCTCGGCCAAATCCTCGTCCGTTTTAATGAGATCGCTCAGCGATAGCAGCTCATAGCCCGCGGCCTGCAGCTGGTCGATGATCAACGGCAGCGCCTCGACCGTTTGGGCAGACGTGGACGCGTTGTCAGTCAGCAGCACGATGTTGCCGTTGGAGACGGAGCCCACCACCGTGTCCGCCACGGCCTGCGCGCCGGGCAGCGTCCAGTCACCGGAATCGATGTTCCATGTCACCACCGCGCTCACCAGGTCCATGGCCTGGGCCCAATTCTCCTGGGTAAAGGATCCGTAGGGCGGGCGCAGCAGCGCGGTCGGTGTATCCGACGCCTTGGAGATGGCATCGAAGCCGCGGCTGATCTGGCTGCGCAGATCATCGCCCGTAAGAGTAGAGAGGTCCGTGTCGCTGTAGGTGTTGGAACCGATGTCAAACCCGGCCTGCGCGATCGCCTTAACCGCGTCCGGATACTTTTTAACCATGTCTCCGGAGAGGAAGAACGTGGCGCCCACGCCCTTATCCTGCAGGATCTTCACGATCTGCTGGGTGTTCTCGCTGGGTCCCTCGTCAAACGTGAGCGCGACGCACTTCTTGCCCTTGGCATCCGGGGAAACGGAGCGGCACACCACCTCGCAGTTCACCACTTCTTGCACCACGCCCTTGTCCGCCGTGATGCCGGACTGCTTGCCCACCCAGACCTCGCTGCGACCGGGCACGCCCCAAGTCTTGACGTACTTGATGGCACCGCGGCCCTCTACGGTCAGCGTGGGCGCGATCTCCGTGGCCTGAACATCGTGCTCCTCATAGCGGTCGCGGCCGTTATCGACCTCTACCTTGTCACCCGGTTGCAGCTTGGTCTGCTCCAGATCGTTTGCGCTAACACGTTTGCCGTTGAGCTTGACCGACGCGCGCTCGCCGCCCTCTTTTTTAAGCACGGAATCGTCCACCGCCAGCAAATTGCCCGGCGTGGGCTCAAGCTGCTGGTCTTCTATAAGCTGCTCTATGGACGAGTTGATGCGCGCTTTGGCGTCCGCACCGTTGAGCGTGATGTCGACCTCGCGGTTGGCGTACCAGATGATGCTGGCCACAAAGAACAAAAACGCGCAGCCCACCGCGATGAACGCGTACGGCTTGCGCGAGTTGTTGGTGCCCATACCGCGCCCGCCTCGGCCGCCGCGCCTGCCAAACCCTTGCGAATGGTTGAGGTACTGCACCCCCGGCTTGCGCTGCTGGCGACGGCGGCCGCCCGGCAAAAAGTCTGTGTTGTTGCGCCGATAATGCGGCTTCTTTTTGGTGGAGTAGGAGATGGTGTAGTTAAGCAATGGTGTTCCCTATTCCGTCCCGCGGCCGCACGCGGCCCCGTGATTATTACGTGCCGGCGCCTACTTGCCGGTACTCGGCTTCTTCTTGGCGCCCGTTTTAGAGCTGGATTTTGAGCCCGTGTCCGTACCGGCCGCTTTTTTGAACTCGCTAGCAAACGCGGAGAACATACCGCCCGCGCGACCCAGCTGCTTGCCCACGGCGCGCGCTCCGGAACCGGACGATGCCTTCTTGGCTGGCTTGGCAGACGCAGCGCCAGCCTTGGCACCCGTCTTGGCGCCGGTCTTGGCGCTCGCCGCGGAGCTCGCAGACGCCTTCTTGGCCGGGGTCCCCGCCGCCTTCTTGTATTCGGACGAGAACTCCTTGAACGCGCCCGCGGTCTTGCCGATCTGACGACCCAGGGCATGGCTGCCCTTCTCGACCGCTTCCGAGCCTTTCTCGTCCAAAACCTTAGCGCCTTTTTTGACGCCCTCGCTTGCCTTGACCGAAGCCTCTGCGGCCTTGGCCGCCGCGCCGCCGGAAAACTCCAGCTGCGAAGCCTCGTCCTTAACCACCATAGCACCCTTGGCGTAACCCACCAGGTAGCTGGCGGGCATCTCAAGGTAGCCGATCAGCGCGCTGGAAGCTCCGCTGGGCGTGAGCTTGAACATGTCGACCGCGCCGGTGCGGTAGTTGAACGAGGCGTCCGCGCAGTAGCCCAGCTTGGTGCCGGACTTGGTCTGCACGTCCATACCGGTCCAGATGATGCAGGCGTCCAGGTCGACGCCCAAGCGCTTTGCCGCCGCAGCGTCAAAGGACTCGCGAACGTCTGCGACCAGCAGGTCGCCGCCATCGTCCACCGCGAACGCATCAAGGGCGACAAAGCGGTCGGGCTGCTTGATCATGCCGGCGATATCCGGCTGCTTGACCATGAAGCCGACGATCCGCTGCCCGTTGGGCGTGAACACCGGAAGGTGGACCTTGCCAAGATATTTTGAGCTAGTTGGGCGCCCATCCTTCTTGTCCTGCTTGCCCTTGGGCTTTGCAAGCCAAACGCGGACGCCCTGAAGGGTTCCTACCAGCATTTACGCCTCTGCAGGAGCCTCAGCTGCCGGAGCCACGCCCGCGGCGGTCTCGACCACAACATCGGCGGCGGGGGTGACGTTGCCGCCGGCGATTGCCTCGTTGAGGGACTCGCGGAGCTGATCCATGCGCTCGCGGGCAAGGTCAACCTTGGCGCGCAGCTCGTCGGTCTTGGCGTCCATCATGGGGCCAAAGTCCGTGGCGGCGGCACGAGCCTGGTCGACGCCCTGCTCATACATGTCGCGCGCGGAATCCCACGCGTCGTTAGCCATATCCGCTGCCATGGCGCGCGTCTCCGCACCGGAGCGCGGGGCGACCAGGATGCCGATGATCGTACCGGCGGCGGCGCCAAAGACGGCACCTGCTACAAATCCAAGACCTTTACCCATGTTAGGTTCCCTCCCAAGAGTCGAGCGGTATGCACAAATATGTGTTGGTACGCAATTCGCGTAGTTAATCGTCCATTATACCCGCTTGCCGTTGTCTTCACCCATGCGGACGTTATTGGGTTGCGGGGGCGGGACACAGCGCGGGATGGCGCGGGCGGACGCGTGCGCGCGGCCACGTTGCAGCGGGCGCGCGGGGCCGAGCGTGCGGCGCTTTATCGTCAGGCATTACTTTGGACCGTTTTAAACCACCAAAGTGGCACGAGATAATACCGATCTTGGGACTTGTATTATCTTGAACCACTTTTTCTCGAAAAAGTGGCGTCCTTTAATACCAATCTCAACAGAGATATTAGAAGCAACCACTTCTGCTGTTATTAATGGTCCTCTGTAATACATGTATTACAGAGGACCATTTCTCCACTTCGCACGACAAGCGGGAATAGAGTGCCATGTGACCGTGGCTCACATACCGTGCCGCGCGTGCCGCTTGCGTGCGCATTTCATATAAAAAGAAGCAAAAATTGCCAGTTCAAAGGGTACAATCAAAATAGTACCAGCGAAGCCCGCACTTGGTTAAAACGTCACGGGCGGCGCAAGGTATTATTGGTTAGAGGGGCCGGTTGCCGCGGCCCCTTCTTTATGCGCAAACGGAAAACGGCTAGCGATCGCGAGCTGCTGCGGACATCCGCCCGCCGCCGCACGCAACCGCCAGCCGCGTTATTCTGCTATTGGACCGCCGCTGCCGCAGATACTGCCGCCATCCCGCTGACGACTACCTCGGCCAGCGAAACTACTGCTGCTGCTCGCCGCCCTGCCACATGTCCTCGGCGGCTCCTCCAAACAGCACCTCGCTGCCCAGCTCGTTCACAGCGGCGCGGGCGCCCTCGGTGTCGACCACGGCGGACTCCGCCGCATACGGCAGCTCGTCGCCCACGTACTGCGCGCCCTCATCTGCCTGGGGCGTAAACTCCTCCGGCTCCTCGCCGCGCAGGCGAAGCATAAGGTTGCGCAGGGCGACCACGGTGCCCGGAAAGTCCGGGGCCACCTGATCCGGATGCAAGAACGCCCACTGCATCATAAACGTTGCAGAAGACAGGGCGCCCACGGTAAGGGCATCGTCCACGCAAGAGAGCTCGATATCGAACAGGCGCGGGTCATCCGGATTGGGCTTAGTGCGTCCGCTTACCACGTCGCCGGCAAGGCCCGTCTCGTTCAGAATCTCAACCGTAAGGTGCTCCAGCAGATGGGCCACCTCGGTGTCGCTCATGCAATCCTGAAAATGCTCGCCCGCATCGCCCAGGCAGGTGTGCATGGCGATAGCCGGAGCCAGATAGTACACGCGGGCGGTCGCCTCGATGTCCTCAGACGTGCGAACGGGCATGCCCGGGTTTACCAGCACGCGCGCGGTAAGCTTGTCCGCGCCCACCGTGATCTTCATGATGTTGAACAGGTCTGCCATGCTCTTTTTCCGTTTCTACTCGTCCTCGTGCTTATCCTGCTTGGAGCGCAGAACGTATTTGATGGGCGTGGAGGCTTTCTCGGGTTTATCGCCCTTGGCGGCGCCCTTCTTGTCAGCCCTCTTGTCCTTCTCCTCGTCCTGCAGCTCCTCCGGCTTGGGTTCCGGCGCCGGAGCGATAACGCGAATCAGCGAGATGCGCTGGCCGCGCATGGACTGCACCTTGAACTTGTACCCATCGACCTCAAAGACCTCACCGATATCCGGCACGGAATCACACAGATCCAAAATCCAGCCGGCGACGGTCTCGTAGTCGTCGCTCTCCTCGATGGGCCAGCCCAGCTCCTCCGCGTCATCGCAAGAGAAGCGGCCGTCCACCAGCCACTCGCGGCGGGACAGGCGCGTGAGGTACTTGTTATCCGGGTCAAACTCGTCCTCGATCTCGCCCACGATCTCCTCGACGATGTCCTCGACCGTGATGATGCCGGCGGTGCCGCCGTACTCGTCCACAACAACCACGATCTGGTCATGGGCGGTCTGCATCTCGGAAAGCAGGGGCAGGATGTCCTTGGTGTCCGGAACAAAGGTCGCGTCGCGCAGGTGCTCGCGGACGAGCTCGTCGCCCTTGCCGTCCAGGGCCAGGCCAATAAGGTCCTTGATGTGGGCGATGCCGGCGATGTCGTCCGGGTCGTCCTTGTAGACGGGCATGCGGCTAAAGCCGGTCTGGCGCATAAGGGTCAGCACGTCGGCGACGGTGCGGTCGTCTTCCACCATGGTGACGTCGACGCGGGGCACCATGACCTCGCGGGCCACGGCGTCGCCCAGGTCCATAACCTCGTGGATGATGCGCTTCTCCTCGTCCAACAGCGTGTCCTGCTCGTTGATCATGTACTTGATCTCTTCTTCGGACACGTTCTGACGGTCGTCGCCGCTCTTGATGCGCATAAGGCGGGCCAAGCCGTTAGCGGAAGCCTGGGTGAACCACACCAGGGGACGGGCGATCTTTTGGAACACGGTCAGGGGCTGGGCCACGCGCTTCGCCATGCCCTCGGCGTCTGCCAGGGCGATGCGCTTGGGCACCAGCTCGCCCACCACAATGGACAGGTAGGAGACCGCCAGCGTGATCAACACGGGCGAAAGGCCGCGCGCAACCATGCTGAGCGGCTCGATGCCAAAGCTGCACAGCCAGTCTGCCAGCGGGTCGGACAGGTTGGTAGACGCCACCGCGGACGATGCGAAGCCCACCAGCGTGATAGCCACCTGGATGGTCGCCAGGAAGTTACCCGAGTCAGCCGCAAGCTCGCTGGCGCGCCTGGCGCGGCGGTCGCCCTCTTCCGCCTCATGGTCCAGCACGGCGCGCTTGGCCGTGGTGAGCGCCATCTCCGACATGGAGAAGAAGCCGTTGACTACGGTAAGGACGATGGTGGTGAGAATACTGATGGTTATGTCCATGGGGACGAGTTAAACCTCCAAAAGAGCGGTTGCAAACAAGGGGTGCGCCGGGCGCTGACCGCGCGGGGCGCGCATCGAAACGGGAGCGGACACGGGGCGCCGAGGCCCGTCACCAGTTGCGCGGCGGCGCGGCCGAGGCGAAACGTAACGGCAGAGTCGCTAGATAACGAAGAGAATCACCGCCATAAAATGAAGCACGCTTCCCGCCAGCACCCACAGGTGCCATACGCTATGCATGTAGCGGATGCGTTTGGCCACGTAGAACGCAGTACCCGCGGTATAGCACAGGCCGCCGGCGAGCAGCAGGCCAATGCCAATGGGGTTGAGCGCGTGCAGCAGCTGCGGCAAGCGGAACACCACTAACCACCCCATGATGAGGTAGATGAGGATGGTGACCCATTTGGGCTGGCGTTCGCGGCCAATGAGCTCGAACAGGATGCCGGCGATGGCGAGGGCCCATATCGCCACAAACATGGGGAAGCCGCCGTAATCCGCCAGCGTCACCAGCAAAAACGGCGTGTAGCTACCGGCGATGAGCAGGTAGATGCCGCTGTGGTCGAACACGCGGAACACCAGCTTGGCTCCGCGCGCTGGGATTGCGTGGTACAGGGTGGAGAACAGGTACTCCAAGATGATGGTGATGCCGTAAACGATGCCCGCCGCCATCGATGCGGGGTGCGCGGGCGCCACGGCCGCCTTGACTATGAGCAGCACCAGCGCGGCGATGCCCAACAGCACGCCCACGCCGTGCGTGACGGAGTTGAAGATCTCCTCGCCCACGGTGTAGTGCGGAATGCCGTCGTGCGCCTTCGCTTTCTCGAGCTCGCGTGCCGCAGCGGTCTTGGCTGCCTTAGACGCGGCTTTTGCGGCGGCTGCCATGGCGGCGTCGCACACGTCTTGGGACGCGCCCTGGTCGCGGGCGACGTTAAGCAGGTCGCGAGCGTCCGCGAGGACGTCTGGGGCAGCGGTGTCGTTGCAGGCGGCGCCGCGGGTGTCGCTGGGCTCGTTAGCGTCGCCGGTGACGGCGGGCTGCAAGGGGTCCTCGTCCAAAGACGCACCGTTTTCGCTGGTATTCAGTTCATCAATGCAGGGGTCTGCACAGCCATCGCTGCAGGCCGGACCCGCCGCTGCGGACCCGGATGATGATACGGGGGACGCCGCGGTATTTGCCCGCGGCTTGGGACTGTCACTCGAATCTGGCATGTGAGCTGTGATTCCTCCAAAAATCGTTTTTGCATACTATAGCAGAACTGCCTAAAAAGGCAGAATGATGCACCGTTTCTGCGTCCATTTGGGCGCGTTCTTTACCTGTCGTTTACTCTGGCGCCCGCGACGAGCTCGGCGGCGCCTTGCTTGAAAAACTAAATGAAGCTTGAAAAGCTAAAAATAGCTTGAACTTCTAAAACGCAGCAATATCCCCAACAAAGGATGGTCACCATGCCCGCAGGTAGTGCCTCTCAACCTGACCTAAGATCCCAATACATTTCCCGCAACCCCCTTACGCCCATCTTTGGCCAGGTACCGCCATATTTTGCGGGACGTGAGAACATCATTGATGACATGATTCTTGCGTTTGATCATCCACATAACAATCCTGATCGCTGCTCGCTCTTTGTGGGCGCTCGAGGCACGGGCAAAACGGCCCTGCTCACGTTTCTTTCCCACCGGGCAGAAGAACGCGGGTGAATCTGCGTCAACACAACCGCTCAGCCCGGCATGCTGCAAGAAATCCTAAAGGACTCCGTTGAAGCGTCTTCCCACCTTATAAACCTTGATGAGAACGCGCCGCTTTATAACCGCCTACCAGCACCTTGTTAGAGAGGAGCAGCCCATCGCGCTCTTGATGGCGGGGCTTCCCCACAAAATCGACGGGCTGCTTTCGGGCGATTCCTCCTCATTTTTGCGCCGCGCTGCCCGCCATAATTTGGGAATGGTTCCACGCTACGACATTATCGAGGCCTTCAACCTCACCCTGCAGGACGCACGTCGCGATATCGAGCCCGACGCGATTGAGGAAGCCACGGACATTATTGGGGGCTTTCCCTTCATGCTGCAGCTGCTGGGGTATCGAACGTGGAATATGGCATTTGGACATGACGTCCTCACCGTTGACGACGTTCGCCGCGGAGCCCTGGTTGCCCAAAGCGAACTTGCCTCGCGCGTTTTTGATGCAACGGTCTGCGAGCTTTCGCATGCCGATGTGGAGTTTCTTAAGGCCATGGCGCAGGACGATGGCCCAAGCCGTCAGGCGGATGTGGCCAAGCGGTTGCGCAAGTCATCCGGCCATGTCTCGTCCTATAAAAAGCGCCTTATGGACGCCGGGGTTATTGAGTCTCCCATGCGCGGCGTGCTGCGGTTTTCCTTACCGTGCTTTCGCAAGTACATCCTTGTTGGAGCGTTTGGAGACAAGTAGGCGGCAACGCGCGGCGTCGATTGCGACCGCAATGGATTGCCGATCGAAATGCTACTCAAACTTCTCCGTAACACGTGTTACAGAGAAGTTTGGCCGCGCTTGACGCCAAGTGAAATGCCAGCTTCCGCAACTTCGATGATTGACATGCGCTTTTGTACGCCTCGGCATCCAGAGCAAAGCTCGGCGCCGAAGCGTACATCCGTGACAGCGCGCATGTACGCCGGGGCACCGAGCGTTTATCTGGGTGCCGCTACGTACACATGCGGCAGCTTATCTGTACGCGTGGGCACCCAATATCAAACCGGATGCCCACGCGTGCAAAAGAAGACAAGAAGGTGTACGTTACGGCACCTAAATTGCAGGCGGAGGCCCTTTCGGACAAACAGCCGGCCCACCTTCTCTTGGCAGCAAAAAGAGCGAGCGCCGGTTAAGACGCCCGCCCTTGAAAGATTTATAAACACGTCGCCGCTGCGCGGGAGGGCACGTGGCTACTTGACCTCGATCAGCTCATACTTGCTGGTACCAAGGCCAATCTTCTCGCCATGCTCGATCATGGAACGCCAGTTGGTGTCCGGATGCGTCATGTTGAAGTGGTCGTGCTGGCAACGCTCGGGCACGCCGCCGGCAGCCTCCAGGCGCTCGCGCATCTCCGTGAGCTCGGTGTCGGGCATAGCGGGCATCTGCAGCGCCATGTCGATGCAGGCCTGGTCGATCGCGACGGGGTCGAAACTTGCGAACATGCCCATATCCGGCACGATGGGCGTATCGTTTTCGGGATGGCAATCGCAGTTGGGGCTTACGTCCATAGCCAGCGAAATGTGGAACTGCGGGCGATCCTGAACGATGGCCTGCGTGTACTCGGCGATCTTGTAGTTGAGCACGTCGACCGCAGCATCGTAACCCGGCTTGACGGCGTCTTGATTGCACGCGCCAATGCAACGACCGCAGCCCAGGCAGCGGTCGTGATCGATATAGGCAACGGGCGTCTCGACAACCTTGCCGCTCTTAAGCGTGCGCTCGCGAGTGGTAGGGAAGCTCACGGCGCCGTGCGCGCAGATACGCTCGCAGGCATGGCAACCGATGCACTTGTCCTCGTCCACATTGGGCTTGCCGGCCGCGTGCTGCTCCATCTTGCCGGCGCGGCTGCCGCCGCCCATGCCGAGGTTTTTCATGCAGCCGCCAAAGCCCGCCTGCTCATGGCCCTTGAAGTGGGTGAGCGAGATGACGATGTCGGCATCCATGAGGGCGTGGCCGATCTTGGCCTCATGCACGTACTCGCCGTTTTTGACCGGAACCAGGGTCTCGTCCGTGCCCTTGAGGCCGTCCGCGATGATGACGTGGCAACCGGTGGCATACGGGGTGAAGCCGTTTTGGTACGCGCAATCGATATGCTCAAGCGCGTTTTTGCGGCTGCCCACGTAGAGCGTGTTGCAGTCCGTGAGGAAGGGCTTGCCGCCCAGCTCCTTGACCACGTCTACCACGGCGCGCGCGTAATTGGGACGCAGGAAGGACAGGTTGCCCAGCTCGCCAAAGTGGATCTTGATTGCAACGAACTTGTTCTCGAAGTCGATCTGCTCTATGCCGGCGCGCTTGATGAGGCGCTTGAGCTTGTCCAGCTGGCTCTCGCGGCCGTGCGTACGCAGGTTGGTGAAGTAAACCTTAGCAGGAGCGTCGACGTTGGTTGCGGCGTCAGTTGCGGTGGCATTGGCCATGAGGCCCTCCCTTTCACACAGGAATTCAATGGTGTATCTAGATTGTACGACTTGAAGTCCGCTCTAGCGCAAATGCTGCGGTGGGGTTTTGGGAGCCCCGCGCGATGCTGGTGGCGCGGCCGAGCCTTCAAAGAACCTTTTGTTGGCGCTCAAATGCAGTCGCGCTCGATCGGGATGGTCAATGAGGGCCACGAGGCGGGTACGCCGCGGCTTATACATTGGCCAAGGCACGCTGAACGACTTTCTGCGAGCCCTCAACAAGACCTTCGCGACTTCATTTTGTGGACACTCGTTAGCTAACCAACAGTTATTGCCCCGCTGGATCGCTGCGCAGGTGGGCAAATCGCCCACTACGACGCTACTTGGGCGCCACAGAAGGTGCTTTGGGAGCCGCCCAGCCATTTCGAAAACGGGCCTTTACCCGCCTCGTGACCCTCATTGACCATCCCGAACGGGCACGGTTTTTCGCGCCCCAAAACGCGTGCATAAAGTTATCTAAAAACCGCAGGTCAAAGAAAAAGGGAATGGTTCAACGTGAAACCATCCCCTTCGAAAGATCTTACGCGCGGGCAAAGCGCACGGCAGCAGCCCGCAAATCCAAGCCAAAGCGCGCCGACAGGCTACTTCGCGGCGTCGCCCGCAGCGGCGGCGCCATCGCTCGCGGCAGCGGCGGCAGCCTCCGCCTCGGCTTTCTTCTTGGCTTCCTTGGCCGCGCGGGCAGCAGCCACGCGGGCCTCCTGCTCGGGCGTCAACTTCACCTTGGGCCGCGCAGGCGCGCCGGTGCCCTTTTCCGCCTTGATGGCCCTCTCGCCAGCGGCCGCCTTCGCGGCACCCTTGGCGGGAGCAGGCGCCTCGTCCATTTCCTTGTGCATCACAATCGCCTCGACATGCGCGGACGCCTCGGGCGGGATCAGCCCCATGGACAGAGAATCGCGCGGGCACTCCCTAATGCAGTAGCCGCATTGGATGCAGCGGTACGGGTTGATGGTCCACGTACCCTCCTTGCGGTTCACGGCCAACGCCTGCACCGGGCAGGCGCGCGTGCACAAACCGCACAGGATGCACTCGTCTATATCGTTCACCACGTGTCCGCGCATAGCGGGATATGGCTCGCGCTTCTCGAACGGATACTGAACGGTCGCCGGCTTGCTAAACAGCGAGCGCAGCGTCATCTTTCCCAGTTTGAATCCACCCACGGCGTCCTACCTTTCCGTGCAGCTGATGCAGGGGTCGATGGTCAGAATGATCATGGGCACGTCGGCCACGTCCACGCCCTGCAGCGCGCGCACCATGCCGCCCAGGTTCTGCGACGTAGGCGTGCGCAGACGGAAACGCTCCAGGTACTTGGTGCCGTTGCCGGCAACGTAGTAGAACGCCTCGCCGCGCGGCTGCTCGATCAACACGTGCGCGCGGGTTCCCTCTCCGGGCTTCACCTTGGCAAGCGGCGCCTCGCCAATGCCGTCATGCGGGATCTTGGCCACCAGCTCCTTGATGATCTCGATGGACTGGAAAACCTCCTCGCAGCGGACCTTGCAGCGCGCGTAGCAATCGCCCTCCGTAGCGATGATGGGCTCAAAGTGCTCCAGGTCTCCGTAGGCGCCAAAGCCGGTGGTGCGCATATCGTGCTCGATGCCGGAACCCTTGGCGAACGGACCCACCATAGACAGGTCCAGCGCGTCCTCAAAGCTGATATGGCCAACGCCGCACAAACGGCTGCGCACCGAATCGTCGTGCAGCATGGTGTTGACCACCTCGCGGTACTCGACCTTAAGCTCGTCCAGTTTCTCGCACACGCGGCGAAGCAGCGCGTCGTCGATATCGTGCGACATGCCTCCCACCATGCAGATGGAAAGGATGATGCGGCCGCCGCACGTCTCCTGGAAAATATCCAAGATGGTCTCGCGCAGGCGCCAGCAATGGCTGAACAAGCTCTCAAAGCCAAAGCCGTCCGCCAGCAGGCCCAGCCACAGCAGATGGGAGTGGATGCGCGACAGCTCCTGCAAAATGCCACGCAGGTACTCCGCGCGGCGGGGAATCTCTATGCCAAGCAGCTTCTCCGTGGCGCTGGCGTAGCCGTAGCCGTGGCCAAAGCTGCAGATGCCGCACACGCGCTCGGCAACGTAGATGAACTGGTTGTAGTCTCGCTTCTCAACCAGCTTCTCAAGTCCGCGGTGCACAAAACCAATCTGGGGAATCGCCTCTACCACGTGCTCGTCCTCGACCACCAGGTCAAGATGCACGGGCTCGGGCAGCACGGGGTGCTGGGGGCCAAAGGGCAAAATGGTACGTGTCGCCATGCTTACTCCCCCTCCTTCTTATTGTCTTTGGACGAGGAATCTGCGGGCGCGGTCTTAACGCCCTTGGCCGCAAGCGCGGCGCGAATCTTCGCGGCTTTCTCTGGATCCATAGCGGCGAGCTTTGCCTCCATCTTCGCGGCACGGGCCTCGGGCGATGCCGGGGCGGCGGCGGGCTCGGTAGCGCGCTGCTCGCCAGACGCCGCGACAGGCACGGTGGCGTTCACGGCGGCGACTGCAGCGGCATCCGCTTGGGCCGCGGACGTGTTCAGCGCGCGCTCGGCGCTCGCGGCCTCGGCGGCCTCGCGGGCGGCAGCGGCTGCCTTGGCAGCCTTGGCCTCCTGCGCCGCCTTGAGTTTGGCAGCCTTCTCGCGGGCGGCGCGCTGCTCGGGCGAGATGATGGTCATGGGCGACTCCGCGGCCAAGTTAAAGAAGTGCCCGCCAAAGTCAAGCTTCATGTTGATGAAGCGCACGCCGTACAGGTCATGCGTCTCATTCTCGTACGAGAACGCGGCGAAGTACATCTCCTGGATCGACGGCACCTTGTCGCCCGGCTTCAGCGGCACCACCAAGTTGAGCGCGTTCTCCATGGTCTCGTCGTAGAAGGTGTAGAGCAGGTCGATGTTATCCTGCGAATCCTTCTCGGCGCACATCTGCACAAAGCGAATGCCGTCGTGCTTGAGCGTCTGCACGCGCGTCAGCAGGTCAGACAGCGGCGTCTCCACAAACGTAGTGGTATACATCTACACTCCCCTACTCTTTCGCACCGGACGCGGCGGCGTCGGCGCACGCATCTGCCGCGGCGTCGGACCCGTTGGCGGGAAGCCCCTGGCGCATGCGCTCGGCCTTCTCGTCCAGAATCTTCACGCCCTGCAGCACCGCGTCGATGATGGTCTCCGGGCGCACGGCGCAACCCGGGGCGTACACGTCCACGGGAATCGCCTTGTCCACGCCGCCCAGCACGTTGTAGCACTCGCGGAACACGCCGCCGGTGCAGGCGCACGCTCCGCACGCCACAACCACCTTGGGCTCGAGCATCTGCTCGTAGATGTGCTTGACCACGTTGATGTTCTGATGGTTCACGGACCCGGTCACCAAGAAGATGTCCGCGTGCTTGGGATTACCGGTGTTGATGATGCCAAAGCGCTCGATGTCATAGAGCGGCGTCAGCGAATCGAGCACCTCGATGTCGCAGCCGTTGCAGCTCGACCCGTCGTAATGGATCAGCCATGGCGATTTGGATGAGTAGCCCATAGTTGGCACCTCCTTTTAGATGTCTTCTTAGATAAACGGGGTGATAAGGACGTAGAACAGGTTGACCACGCCCATAACAAGCGCCACCAGCCAAGCGGACTTAAGGCACGCCTGCCACTTGACGCGAGCGAAGTTGTTGTCGATCCACACCTCGAAGAACCAGGTGAGCGCCACCACGGCAACCGCGAGAGCGATGGAGACCGGAGAGTTCCAGATGAAGAACATGCCCACCCACATGAGGAACAGGATGCTCTCGCACCAGTGCAGGACCTCGATCTTGGCCAGGGTGCGGCCGCTCATCTCCGTAGTAATGCCCTTGACCAGCTCCTGGTGAGCATGATGGCTATAGGACAGGTCGAACGGCGACTTGCGAAGCTTGATGGTAAGGATGAACAGCAGGCCTATAAAGATGGGCACCAGCGAGAGGATGATGGGCGCGTCCAGGCGCGTAAGCTGCGCGGTATCGAACGACTGCGTGGCGGTAAAGAAGCCCACCGTCATGATGAGCAGCATGGGCTCGTAGCTCATGACCTGCAGGCACTCACGGTCGGCGCCGGTGTCCGCATAGGGGGAACGCGCGGAGTACGCGGCGATGATGACAAAGAGCGTGGCGAGCGTTACCAGGAACACGCACATAAGCAGGTTGGAGCCGCTGATGAACATGCCGCCGGCGATGGCGCAGAAGATGAGCGCGCAGGTGATATACGCCTCATCGATGGCGTTGACGCTGGCCTGCTCCTTCTGCAGCAGCTTGCGAACGTCGTAGTAGGGCTGCAGCAGACGCGGGCCCACGCGGCCCTGCATGCGCGCCGATACCTTGCGGTCAAGGCCGTCCAGCAGGCAGCCGGCAACGGGCGCTACCACGGCGAAGACCACAATGCCCAGCAGGATGCCCGGCAGCCCCGGCCCCACCAGCTGCACGGTGCGCTCCACAAAGAACGCTCCGCCAGCCAGGAAGGAGACATCGAAGATAAAGCATGCGGCAAAGCTCATGAGCATCAAGGCGGCGGTGATCACGGTGCCGGCGGGCGACAACTTGTCCTCGCCAAAGATATCCGTCATGTACCAGTTACGCTTGGACGAGGTCATGGTGCGGCCCATGGAGCCGTGGTACTGGCGACCGTCCGGATCCGTGCACGTGCCGCCCAGGTACACGGCGATGCGCTTCTTCTTGCTGTCGCGGCCCCACGGGGTGAGCAGGACAATGGCGATAAACAGGACGATAGCGACCATGATGACCAGGTTATCCACGTCGATCAGGCGCGGCACCATCTGGAAGACCTCTTGCAGGTAGGGCCCAATCACGTATTGGGAGATCACCGGCAGCAGCAAACAGCAGCCAATGAGCAGGGCGGAGATGGTGCCCACGGCAAACCACTCGGTGCGGTGCACGCCGCCCTCGGCGTTCTCAGCCCTCTGCGGCACGCCGGCCAGCTTGCCCAGCCACTTTGCCCAGAAGAAGAACGTGGCGGCAGAGCCAAACGCCAGGAAGATCAAGAAGATGACGTTGCCGGTCTCCGCAAAGGAAACCAGCGTCGCCCACTTGGAGATGAGCATGCCAAACGGCGCGACGAACATGCCCATGATGCCCAGCATCATCAGGCGGGTAAGGCGCGGCAGGCGGGCAAAGAGCCCGTCCATGTCCTCGATGTTGCGGCTGCCGATGCGATGCTCGACCGTGCCCACGCACAGGAACAGCAGCGACTTGGACACGGTATGGAAGATGATGAGGAAGATAGCCGCCCACACGGCCTCGGAGGTGCCCACGCCCGCGCACGCAGAGATAAGGCCCAGGTTGGCGATGGTGGAGTACGCCAGCACGCGCTTGGCGTTGCTCTGCGAGATGGCCATGAAGCTGCACAGCACAAAGGTGATGCCGCCCACGCCCACCACCATAAAGGACGCCACGGGATAGATAAGGTACAGCGGAGCCAGCTTGACCAGCAGGAACACGCCCGCCTTGACCATGGTGGACGAGTGCAAAAGCGCGCTGGTGGGAGTTGGCGCGACCATGGCGCCCAGCAGCCACTTGTGGAACGGCATCTGCGCCGCCTTGGTGAGGCCGGCGACGGAAAGAAGCATCAACGGGATGATCATCGTCCACGAATCCGCACTCTGGGCGATGGCAGGCATGGCGTTGATGGACAGCGGCACGTGGATGGTGTGCAGGTAGATCACGGCGATGTGGAACGCCAGGCCGCCCACCATGTTGAGGTTGATCTGCAGCAGGGCGTTCTTCTTGGCCTCGGGCGTTTGCGTGTAGCCGATCATAAGGAACGAGCAGACCGTGGTGATCTCCCAGCCGGCGAGGATCCAGTCCATGTTGTCGGAGAGGACGATGATGAACATCGCGGATAGGAAGAGAAACATAAGCGCCAGGAACTTGTTGCGGCGATCCTGCGGCTCGCGGCCCTCGTGCGCAGCTGCCGCGTCCTCATGATGCTGGAAATCCTTCATGTAGCCCAGGGCGTAAACGCAGATGACGCTGCCCACGATGCCGACGATGAGCACCATGATGACCGACAGGTTGTCGATGTACATGGGGGCCACGAATGCGTCCTCCGGCGCCATGGCCAAAGACCCGCACCAGATGGAAGCGACCATCTGCACCGCACCGATCGCCATGGCGAACGGGTTGCGCCACCGCACCGCGTACACCAGCACCACCGCGCAAAGCAACAGGTCGATGGCGACCGCCACGTAATTGCCCGCGGGCGACAAGCCCGGCGACATCACGAAAAACTGCGGGTTGTTCATATAGAGCACGCCCGTTGCGATGGCCGCAAGCGCCGTCGCGCCCGCGCCCGCGATCGCAACCGGATCGCGTTGGCTGTCCTGCTTGAGGAACAGCATGAGTGCCGCGACCACCAGCGGGATCGCGATCAATACGCCAAGCAAAGCCATAGGGACCCCTCAATCACCCGGTCTTTGAGCCATATCGATTTATGGTACACCTGTGGAGGGGTATCATTTGCCTATCTTTGCGCTTGGGTAACAGTTTTTCGCCAAGCGGTAGCACGCCTCCCCGGGCATGCCCCCGCGTGCGCGCTTCGCGGAGCACGGCGGGGGGGCGGGGCCGGGGGCGACGATGGTGCAACGGCGGGCATGCGGGGCGGCAGGGTGCGACGCCGCAGCCGGGGAGGCGGCGCGGAAGGGGTTCATTTTCTTGAGAACGCCATTTGGACGTTTTTTCAGGGGCAGATCTTAGAAAAAAGCGTCCAAATGGCGTTCTCATCAAATGGAGACCGCTCAAAACGGGCCGGCAGGGGGGGCTGAGACGATCGGGTCGAAGCCCTACTTATGCGTTGAACTTTTGTCCAGGGAATCGGCGGCGGTATCCGATGGATCCCCCTCGCTGAACAACCAGCCGGTAAACAACCCCACAAGCGGCATAATCCATCTGGCAAGCATTGGATAGGCTGCCGCCAGCAGCAGGAACACGAGGATGTTGCCGCTCAGCAAGACAAAGACCATGGGCAGGGTGAAAATGACAATCGCGGCGCGACCTGCAGGGCTGGTCCACATATGGCGCAGATAGATGACGCCGGAGTGCCAGAGAAACGCAAGGATGAGCATCGCCCACCCGCTAAAGAGCGATAGGCCGATCGCCGCGAGCAAGCCGTCCGCCTCGATAACCGACGGGGTCACGTTGCCCCAATCGTCGACGCGGGGCTCCATGCAAAAGGACCAGCACGAGGCGAAACCTATGACGCCGAACGCAACATCGATGAGGCACCCGATCTTGCCGGCACCGCGCCTCAGCGACCTGCCGAAAGCGAAATCGAATTTTGTTGGTGCGCCCATATGTGACCTCATATTCTTTATCGTCCACGCCCACGGGCAATAACCGCGCGCGTGGAGCGGCATGACTTTCAGGCCGCCTCGCACTGCCGTCTCGCCAGGAAACAGCACACGGATACGGCAAAACGCGCTGAAGGATAACGAGTCTCGATTGATTATTCGCAGAGCGTGAGGGCCAGGTCAACGGCGCTGACACGGATTTTCGGCAGATGGGGACATCCTGCTAGCACGCTAGCCATTAAGTGGCTAGAAATCGACAAAGCGCCATGACTGGCCGCAGGACCAAACGGGGCGGCAGAATTTAACAAGGTATCTGGAGGCGCTTTTAGTTAGCTATACCTAACTGTTTTGATAACTGAACGATAACTGAAATGAATACTGAACGCTGGGCGGTGTTTTATAAATTCGCAGGTAGATGGATTGCCTTTATTCTTTCAAGCAACGAAAGACCCATTTTTGTGATTTGGAAGCAACTGAGAGGTCGCCCTTTAAAGCGCGGTCTAGGCGGACTGGAAGTGCGCAGCAGCGGAAGGGGTAACGTAACAGAGGCATAAAAAAACGCGCCGGTCCGTACTCGAACCGACGCGTAGCGACAAGACTTCGGATAAGGACCTTTAGCCTGCCATCAGGGACGACACGCGCTAGGCGCGGGCATCCTCGATGATCTTCTTGACAGTGGCCTGCAGCTCGGCAAGGTTCTCCTCGCTGGGGATCCACTGCTGGGTGACAACCGGCACGGGCAGGTTGAACTTAGCCTTCTCAAGCTCCTCGTACACCTGCTTGGGACCAAGCGGGGCCCAACCATAGGAGCCAAATGCCAGACCGATGCGCTGGTCGTTCTTGGGCGACAGGCCGCGCATGTAGGTGAGGAAGCTGGCGACGGTGGGCAGCATGTTGGAATTGAGGGTAGGCGAGCCAACGGCAACGTAGCGAGCGTCGCACAGATCGGTCATGATATCGGAGATATGAGAGGCCTTGACGTCGATCAGCTTGGCGGAGATGCCCTCGGCGATGAAGGAGTCGCAGATCTCGCGAGCCATCATCTCGGTGGAATGCCACATGGAGTCAAAGACCACCACGGCCTTCTCCTCGGTCTGGTACGTGGTCCAAGCCTCGTACTTCTCCAGAATCTTGTCGATGTGGGAGCGCCAGATGCAGCCGTGGCTGGGGGCGATCATCTTGAGCTCGAGGCCCTTGACCGCCTCGAGCGCCTTGTGCGCCTGCATGCCATACGGCCACACGATGTTGGCGTAGTACTTCTTGGCCTGCTTCATGATCTCGCACAGGTCGTTCTCGCCATCAAAGCGCTTGGTGGTGGCGTAGTGCTGGCCAAAGGCGTCGTTGGAGAACAGAATCTGGTCGACGTCGGAATAGGTGACCATGTTGTCCGGCCAGTGGACCATGGGGGTGGTCACAAAGGTGAGGGTGCGCTCGCCGATGTTCAAGGTATCGCCGCTCTTGACGGGCGTTGCCTCGATGCCAAAGTGGGCCTTGACCTCGTTGACGCCGGCGCCGGCGCTAGCGTAGATCTGCGCGTTGGGGGCGATCTTGTGAATCACGGGCAGAGAGCCGGAGTGGTCCATCTCGACATGGTTGGTGATGACCACGTCGATCTTGGAGGGGTCGACAACCTGGGAGATGCGCTGGACCAGCTCGTTGGAGAAGGTCGCCTTGCAGGTGTCGATCAGCGTGATCTTCTCATCCATGATCAGATACGCGTTGTAAGTGATGCCGGCCTCGGTGGTGTAGCCGTGGAACAGGCGCTCGTTCCAGTCGATGCCGCCGACCCACCAGACCTTGGGCGAAATCTCGATCGCATTCAGCATGTCGTTTCCTCTCTCATGCCTAAACTCAAGCCTAAACTCATGCCTTGGGGCAAAGGGCGCGCACGGGCGGCCCAAGCCGTTTGAACTGCACACATAATAGCACGTTGATATGGACGCGCTGATGGCTCCTCCATATGCTACTTACGCCATATCCATTTACCATGAATGCGGACGAGAAAGGGGCGGACCCACCAGGGCCCACCCCATCGCGTTGCGAAAACATCTAACGGGACGGCAACGCCATCCAAGCGGAGCGCGACCGGACCGTCCGCCCTGAAACCTAGCGACCCTGCGCGCGGGAGTGCTCGTAGAACTCGACCAGGCGCTTCTGCACGTCATAGGGCACCTGCTCGTAGCCGGCGGGCTCCATGGTGAAGTCGCCGGTGCCGCGGGTGAGCGAGCGCAGGCGGGTTGCGTAGTCAACCAGCTCGGCATAGGGCACGGTGGCGTTGACCACGGTGTCGCCCTGCTTGTTGGTGTCCATGCCGGTTACGCGGCCGCGGGAGGCGGATACGTCGCCCATCACGGCGCCGGCGTAGCTCTCCGGAATGGTGACCGTGATGTCCATCATGGGCTCGAGGATCACGGGGTCGGCATCCGCGCAGGCCTTCTTGAGACCAATGCGTGCGGCGGTACGGAACGCCATCTCGTTGGAGTCGACGGGGTGATAGGAGCCGTCGTAGCAGGCGACGCGAATGCCCGTGAGCGGGTAGCCGGCGATGATGCCGTCCTTCATGGTCTCCTGGACACCGCGATCGACTGCGGGGATCAGCGAGCGCGGAATGCGTCCGCCCACAACCTCGTCCACAAACTCATAGTCGGTACCGTCGACGAGCGGCTCGACGCGCAGGTAGCAATCGCCAAACTGGCCGGCGCCGCCGGTCTGCTTCTTGTGGCGACCCTGGGCGCTGGCGACGCGGCGGATGGTCTCGCGATACGGGATGCGGATGGGGACTATGTGGGCCTCGACCTTGGTGCGCTCCTCCAGGCGATTGAGCAGGACGGAAACCTGGGCCTCGCCCACGGCGGAGATGATGGTCTGACCGGTCTCCTCGTCGCGGTCGATGCTCATGGTGGGATCGGCGTCGCACGCCTTCTCGATAAACGTGAAGAGCTTCTCCTCGTCCCCGCGGTTCTCCGCCTCGATGGCGATGCGGTACTGGGAGTTGGGGAACTTGAAGGCGGCGGCCTCCACCTTGCCGGAGACGGACAGGGTATCGCCGGTCTCCGCGTTCATCTTGGGAACGACCACGATATCGCCCGCGTAGGCGTGACCGACCTCGGTCATCTCGCGTCCGCACATAACGTAGAGGTGCGACATGCGGTCGCCCTTGCGGGTGCGGGCGTTGACCAGCTCCATGCCGGGCTCGATGGTGCCGGTGAGGACCTTGATAAAGGACAGTCGACCCTGGCCGGGGTCGTTCAAGGTCTTGAAGACAAAGACGACGGGGCGCTCGTCCTCAGAGGAGATCTTGAGCTTGTCGCCGTCGATAAGGGGCATCTCGCCGTAGTCGGTGGGCGCGGGGAAGTACGACGCGATGTCATCCATAAGGGAGTTGACGCCCTGCTCCTTGATGCAGCTGCCGGCAAAGACCGGGACGAAGATGCGCTCGGCGATCGCCTTGGAGAGCAGTCCCTCGACCTCGTCCTGGGTCAGGGCCTCGCCCTCAAGGTACTTCTCCATCAGCTCGTCATCGGCCTCGGCGACCAGCTCGCACAGGGTCTCGTGCGCGGCCTCGGCCTGGGCGCGGTACTCCTCCGGAATCTCGGACTCGGTCTGCTTGGTGCCCTCGCACTGGCGGGCCTTCATGCGGACCAGGTCGATAATGCCGTGGAAGTCATCGCCCACGCCCCAAGGCAGGGTGACGGCGCCAAGACGCATGCCAAAGCGCTCGCGCAGGAGCTCCATGCACGCCTCGTAATCGGCGTTTTCCTTGTCGACGCGATTCACAAAGACGGCGCGCGCCAGGCGAAGGTCCTCGGCCGCGTACCAAAGCTTGACGGTAGTGGGCTGCGGGCCGGCGGCGGCGTCGACCACAAACAGGACGCTTTCAGAAACGCTCATGGCCGCATAGGCGTCGCCGATGAAGTCGGGGTAGCAGGGGGCGTCCAAAACGTTGATGCGGACGTCTTTCCAGTCGATCGGCGCGATAGCGGTCGAGATTGAGAACTCGCGCTTGACCTCTTCAGCGTCGTAATCGAGGGTAGGCTTGGTGCCTGCGTGGCCGCCCAGACGGGCGGTCTTGCCAGAAAGGTGAAGCATGGCCTCCGCGAGCGAGGTCTTGCCCACCCCGCCTTGGCCTACGAGCACCACGTTCCTCACGTTGTCGGTCTTGGGCGCGCCCATAATAACCTCCCTTTCGCCCCGCGCGGCCGCACAAGTGCCCGCGCCAGAGCTGGTCGCGAACGTGCGTGGACGCGGGTGATGGGCGGCTCATGCGCGAAGCCAGGGTCGATTGGGTCTTTAGGGGCACCGGGTTGCCGTCCCCAAGCTCTCCGCGCACGGACGGCGCGTGGGCGGGTCGCCCTGCCGTACCGCGCGGAGCGGGTAAACGCGGATGTAAAGGCACCGCGCTGCCAAAAAGCCCAAAAGCCAAGGCCTCGAACGTGCGCCGCTTAACGCCGCGAGCGCACCGTCCTTTTGTCCTATGTGCCCCAGCCTACCCTTATGAGGGCGAGCGCAACCCGTACTTTCGCCAAGCGGTGCGCAGGACGGGCTCTGACGGAAAGCCCTAAGCGCCTTTCGCTAGACATGTATCTGCTGGGTAACCTTCAGCCAGGCTCATTTTGATGAAAAAGTAGGTGCTCTTTTCATCAATGAAGAGAGCGGGAGCGCCCTTGGTCGCCATCCCCCAGCTCGCGGACCAGGCTCAACAGCCTGCTTACCCATAGCATGTCGCGCGCTCCAGGGATCGCCCGCGCGCGCCGCATACTGGACCAAATAATGCGTTAGTGCGATGCGGCCGGTGTGCCAAATAATCGCTTAGTGCGGAGGTTGGGACAAATAGTCGCTTAGTGCGGTTCAAATCGTGTCAAATAATGCCTTAGTGCGGTCCGGGCGAGAGATAGCAAGGGTACCTTATGAATAGGGCGTCCGCATCGCCCAAGCTAGAAGGATCGGGCGATGCTGCTCGATGTATAAGGCAGGTCCGTCAGACCGCCTTCAATCCGCACTAACGCGCTATTTGACCAAAGCTCCGCACTAACGCACTTTTTGACATTCCGCCTTCCCGCACTAAGACGTTAGCACCTCTCCTCTCGCGCCGCTTTCAATCAGCTCGCACCTTGGTCATGAGGCGTATAACTCGCTCCGGTCAGCACACCCAGCACTGCACGCCGGGCAGCACCGTCATCCCCAGCGAGCGCTGCAAGGCAAACGAGGGCTCGTTCCCCAGCACCACCTGCCCCTGGGGCACGCGGCCCGCGGCGAGCATGCGCGCAATCGCCGCGCCCTCCAACTCGCGGGCGTAACCGCGCCGGCGATACCGCGCGAGAACCTCGAGCATACCTATGGTCCCCTCATCATGCTCGCCGATAAAGCCCACCAGGTCACCGGCGGCGTCGAAGCCCCCGTACACCCAGCCGTCCGCCAAGTGCCGCAGAATATCCTCTCTTGGCAGGCCGTCGTACTGGGCGGCGACCGTATCCAGCCACTCCACGCCCAAGCGCTCGATGCGAAGCGACCCCCGCACGGAAGGAGGCTCCGCGCCCTCGTATACGCACACCCGGTAGCGCGTGATCGATTCCTCCGCATAGCCGCACGCGACCGCATGGTCGGCGTCCGCAAACAGCACCACAGAATCGCCCAGCTCACGGGCCGCGCCAGCAAGCACGCGCCGTGCGGCGGCATCATCCACCGCGGCGTGCAGATAGTTTTGGGACGAGGGCAGGTAGAGCAACACGCCGTCCGCGGACACATGGTCCACGCGCGCACGGCCAAGCCGCAGCGACTCCGTCATGGACACCACCTCGCGCGGGTCCGTCCACGCGGCCAGCCGCTCAAGCGCCTCGCGTACCGCGGGCGCTTCGGGCATCCCGTTCTCGTCGCCCACGCAGCACTCCGGCGAGCCGGCATCCACCCTACTCATCGCCCTCAGCGCCCCCGCCCTCTCCGGGCAACGCCACCTCGGTCATAAGATCGCTCATCATCTTGAGCAGATCGCTTAGGCCGTCGAGCTGGTCTGGCGTGAGCCGCTCGCGGAGGCGGCCCATGACCGTGCGCATGTAGTCGCTGCTGATGTTGTAGTAGTCCAGGTATTTCTGGGTGGGCATAAGGTGGTACTCGCGACCGTCCTCCTCGGACTGGACCTTTTCCACATACCCTTTGCGCACCAAGCTTGCGATCTTGTACGCCGCGTTGGACGAGGACACGCGCATGAAGTCGGCGAACTCCTTCACCGTGGGCGAACCCAGCGCATAGATCGCCTCCATGGCGAACGCCTCCACCGTGGTAAGGCTCGCCTCGCGATTTTGAAACCGCGCGAACGTCTCTTGGTAAAAGTGCAGCTTAAACTTTGAGTACACCACGGCAAACCGCTTCTCCAACTCGTTTTCTGCCATGATGCGCAACCTCGTTTCCGCTTCAACAACTCCCATCGCTTGCAAGGTTTCCGCAGGCGCCGGCCATACTTGCGCCATCGCGCGCTACTCCGGCACGGGGCCAAGCGCCAGCGCAAGCTCAACGGTGGCAGCCACCTCATCGTCCACGCGGGCGACACCCTCCACAAAGGCGAAGTCGCCGCGCACGCGCACGATACGGCTCTCAAGCGTAAGCACGTCGCCGGGGGGTGACCCGGCGGCGGAAGCGCGCCTTGTTTACCGAGCCCAGAAAACCAATGCGACCGCTGTTCTGCGGAAGCGAGAGCATCGCCACGGCCGCAACCTGTGCAAGCGCCTCAATTATAAGCACGCCCGGCATTACGTGGTACTGCGGAAAATGCCCCATGAACGCGGGGTCGGCCACGCTGACGCACTTGATGCCGCGCGCCCACTCGCCCGCCTCCCCGTCCACGATGCGGTCGACCATGGCAAGCGGAAACCGATGCGGCAAAACGTTGGCGATCTGGTTGGAGTCGAGTTTGAGCATCTTAGCCCTCCCATTTCTTAAACAGCAGGCAGGCGTTGTGGCCGCCAAACCCCAGCGAGTTGGACAGCGCGTAGCGCACAGGCATGCGGCGCGCGCCCTCCGTCACGTAATCAAGGTCGCAGGCGGGGTCCGCCTCGCGGTAGTTGATGGTAGACGGCACCGCGCCGTCGCGCAGGGCCTGAGCGCACAGCACGGCCTCCACCGCGCCCGCCGCACCCAGCAGGTGCCCGGTCATGGATTTGGTGGAGCTCACTGCTATCTCGTAGGCACGCGGACCAAAAACCGTCTTGATGGCAGCGGTCTCGCAGCTATCGTTGAGCGAGGTGGAGGTGCCGTGCGCGTTGATGTAATCAACTTGATCGGGGGTCACGCCGGCATCGTCCAAAGCCTGCGCCATGGCGCGCGCACCGCCCTCGCCCTGTGGAGCGGGCGAGGTGATGTGATGGGCGTCGCAGGTCGCGCCGTAGCCCGCAACCTCCGCGATGATTCCGACGCCGCGCGCCCGGGCGTGCTCCAGCTCCTCCAGCACCAGCATGCGGCAAGAGCATGGAGCGACACCACGCACGCACGCGGCAACGCGCCCTTTGCTATGCTTAATAAACGCACGTCATACCAGTACCAGGGGCATATTCCCCTTGCAAACACATGAAAGCCGAGGGCACCCATGCCATCCACCAAGCACCCGCACAACGGATCCGGTGCGCGCCACGCATCACGCAAGCCCGCGGATGGTCGCGCACGCGGGCGAGGCGGCAACTCCAAGCGCCGCCCCGGCAATCATGCCGCGCAAAAGAACTCCACGCCGTACCCACAATCCGATGGCCCCTGCCCGCTCATGCGCGCGTGCGGAGGCTGCGAGTGGCTGGGCCTTCCCTACCGCAAGCAACTCGCCCGCAAGCAGACCGCTATGCAGGAGCTGTTCCAGCCCGTCCTCGATTCCAGCCGCAGCGATGTTCGCGAGCTGGAACCCATCTTTGGCATGGGCGGACGAGCGGGGGACGGCAAGATCGCGTCGCCGCGCGCGTTCCGGTACAAAGCGGCAACGCCCTTCGCACCCGGCGAGCACGGCGAGGTGCGCTGCGGCTTCTTCGCCCGCGGAACGCATCGCATCATCGAGGTTCCCAACTGCATAGTCGAGGCGCCGGGCGCCAGAGAGATCCTCAACGGCGTTGCCCGTATAGCCCAAGAGCTCGGCATTCCGGCATATGACGAGGACAGTCACCAGGGCATCTTGCGTTACGCGGTGTTGCGGCTGGGCTGGAAGACAGACCAGGGCGTACTCACGCTGGTTACCAGCCGCCGCGATGTGGCGCATTTGGACGAGTTGGCGCTTCGCGCGATGCGGCTCGATCCGCGCATCACCTGCGTAGCGCAAAACATAAACCCGCGCGTCACCAACGCCATCCTGGGCGGCGAGACGCACGTGATAGCGGGCTCCCCCAGCATGCGGGACAAGCTGCTGGGATGCACCTTCGAGATCTCTCCCACCGCGTTCTACCAGACAAACCCGCAGCAGACAGAGCTGCTCTATAAGCTGGCCATCGATGGCATGGCGCTAACAGAGGGCGATGTCCTCATGGACGCCTATTGCGGCAGCGGAACCATAGGATTGTGCGCCGCGGCGGACGCTCGCGAGCGCGGCGCGTCCATCTCCCTGCTGGGCGTTGAGCGCAACGCCGCCGGCATCATCGATGCGAAGGCAAACGCCGAGCTCAACGGTCTGGCCAACTCGTGCGAGTTCATCGCCAAAGACGCCACGGAGTTCATGCTGGAAGCCGCGCGGGAGGGGCGTCGCATCGACGTGCTCTCCATCGACCCGCCCAGAGCCGGCTCGACGCCGGAGTTCCTCGACGCAGCCATAAGCCTCGCCCCCCGGCGCATCACGTACATAAGCTGCAACCCTCAAACGCAATGCCGCGACCTGCAGCACCTTATGCAGGGCAGCTATCACTTGGAGCGCCTGTCGCTTGTCGACATGTTCCCGCATACGACGCACGTGGAAACGGTGGCGGTGCTGAGGCGCGAGCAATAAAGCCCGCCGGCCGTCTGCGGTAAAGCTATTCGATTATGTAGGCAGCGACGATCTATCGGCTACCGACCTCGCTGAGGCAACTGGAAATAGCCGGTCGATTCGAAAGAACGGCCGCCCCGCCTGTGGGGTGTATGCGCTGTCGTACACAAAGACCGGCTCGATGAGGAGTCCTGGCGGGGTGGCCGAGAAGCATTGTCTCGCTACGCGGGAACCGGATTGTTATCATCTGTTTGAGCAGGCAACTTTACCAGTCGACCGTTTGCATCCACGCCATGTAGACGCTGGGATAGTGTCCCAGCAGAAGCGTCGTTGGATCGAGCCTGAGCGCGCAGGTTCCCGCCAGCGTGGCGACGCCCACCGGCGTCATAAGCGCATCCGCCGTGGGGATGGAGCGTCCCAGCTCTTCAACAAGATCATCCATAACGGTCTCTACATGCGGATCATATGTGCTCTTGTCGCCCGTCAGCTTTGTGAACGCACTCCGCATGGCGGCGTGGCGCTCCTCAAACCCTTCCTCGTCCACAGATGGAAGCCAGATGTCGACGCCATAGCGCTGGTAACCCCAGGCCTCCAAGGGCAACTTGGTGACGGGATCGGCGGGGTTCAAGATGTTGAAGATGTTGGCGTAGCGCAGAGCCGAATTGCTGGCGCTAACCGTGGTTCTAGGTGACGCGAAGGTATAGGCATAGATATTGTCCCCCTCGCCCGCCGAGAATCCGGCAGCTGCCGCGCCGCTTGCGGACTCCTGCTGGTCATCGAGCATGGCGGCGAGCACGCCTGCCGCCGCGCCGCCGCGACTGTGACCGCACAGAAGGATCGATACCTTATGGCCGCGCGCATACGCCTCGCGGCGCCACAACTCGAGCTCGTCCGCAATCTCCATCGCAGCGGCAAGGTAGCCGCTGTGGTCGCCTTCGCGCTCTGCCGCGAGCGATGCTGCCGCGCTTGAAGCCTGAGCGTCAGTGAGGTTGAAGTTGCTGAGCCACTCAGAACCATAGCTGCCGCGTATCGCCACGGCGATAAGCTCGCGCTCGTTACCGTCGCCATCCATGACCTGCTTGCGAGCAAGCGTGTAGGCGATGCCGTCCGACTGCTGGGTCACCACGTCGAGCAGCTCGTCCACCACTTGGCTGCGATATCTGTACGACTCGGTTGACACTTCAAAGAACCCCAGCTCATGAAGGGCGTTTTCCATGTAGGGCAGATTGTTGTCCGCGTTTTGGTAGTAGGCGGATTCCGAGTACGCCAGCGTCGAGAGCGTCAACGCCGCGCGCGCCAGCTCATGGTTGTATTGGGCGGGATCGTTAAAGAACCAGGAATCGTCCCACAGCAGGTCGCTGGTCACCTCTGTGTCGCGATCCGTAGTGCCCGTTGCGCCAAAGCACGTTAACGCGATCTGCTTGGTAAAGCGCCCGGACGCCGGAACGCTGTCTGCATAGACGGTCTCAAGCGCTGACGGAGAATCGATCGCACCCTCGCCCCGGGTCTCTTGCACATGGCGATACATGAGCATGAACGCGAAAGCCGATACGCCCACGGCGAGCATGAGCAACGCCACCAACGGAAGCCGGCGCAAACCGGCTCGCACCGCCGCGAGCGCCGTGTGGTGTTCTGCCATGTTCGCCTCCCCTCGCGCACATGCGCAGGCGCAACAACGCCGGCGCCGCATCAGCGCAATCTTACCTGCAGGCTTCTTGTCCTACCGTTAGTGCTGAGGATATCAAGCGGTCATGGAGCGAGCGTGGGCAGACGCTTACATTTTCATAAGGTTTCGCAGTGCAAGGCGGCTTGCGGGGGCGAGGCGTGCTGGCGGCGTGCGTGGGAGCGGCGTGCGGGAAGGCAGATGGGAAGGCGGCCCGGAGGACGGGCGTGTCAAAAAATGAGTTAGTGCGGCTACACGCCCGCGGCGATCTGCTCGGCGGTAAGCTCGGCGCCCTCTACGTAGTAGACGTGCTCGCCGGCGCAGCGCTTGCAGTACACATGGCCATCCTTCTCGACGCCGCGGCCGTCATGCACGCGCTCGCCGCACGTCTCGCAGATCTGGGTTTTGCGGGGCTTGCCCGGCAGGTCGTACTCCATGAAGTCGGGCAGCTCGACCTCGTGCACGTGAAACAGCTCGGCATCGCTGAACTGGTTGAAAAACGCAACCACGTCCTCGCCCTTAGGGCAGCGGGGAACGTCTTGGCGCTGGGAGATGCGAATGGCCTTGCCGCTGGCGATATCGTAGAAGCTCGCCGACATGATGCCGTAGTCATACCACTTGAGGCGGCGCTTGCCCAGATGGCAGTGAGCGACGGACACCACGGCGTCTGCCAGGCAGCGATCGCACTCCACAAATGCGATAAGGTCGCGATACGTGTCCGCATCCTCGATATGGAAGTACTCCAGCGCAAGGCGGGCCATGCGGGTGCCAATCATCTGGCCTCCGCACAGATGACCGTGAAAGGCTACGGCGCGGTCAAGGTCTTCTTGCAGGGTTCGCTTGAGCATTTGGACGAGTCCTTTCGCAAACGGTAGCAGGGGCGGCGTCGGCTGCGGTTGCAGTCAATCGCTTGCAACCGGCATGGCGACGCTGACCACCTGCTGCTAAAACACTTGTTAAACCCCTTGATAATACGCGAGCGCCGCTGGGGGCGAAACCCTCTTTATTCTCGTCCAAACATTAATCGAGCAGGGCGCGCAGGTCGCAGACACCTGCGAGGGCCATCTGCTCGAGCAGGGATTCGGCACTGCGGTTCACAATGAGCTCCTGCGGAAAGCCAATCTCCTCCAACATGGCGGGCGCTTGGGAGAAGCGGCCGATATCGGAAGAGACGTGCGCATCGGTCGAAACCGTGATGCCAACGCCTAGCTCCGCGCAGCGTCGGGCGATGTCGCGGCAGGACTGGGTGATCTTGCCGGACCGATCAACCTCTAGGCTGTGCTCGTTGATCTCGATCAGCTTATGGGAATCGCGCGCGGCGGTAAGCACGGTATCCAAGTCAAACGGCACGCCCGCCCGGCCCACGTGCCCCAACACAAACACCTTGGGCTGCGCCAACACGTTGAGATACATCTGCGTGGCCTGCTCTATGGTCGCGCCTTTGGCAAACGCGCGGCTGTGCACGCTGGCGACAATGTAATCCAACCCGTCCGTCACGCGTTTAAAGAGGTTGGCCGTAGGCTCGCCCTTGGTATCGGCGATGCTGTGGTAGCACGGGATATCCATTCCAAACAGATACCCGTCAAGCGACACGATGTCAGCCTCTGCACCGCGGAGCAGCACCACGCCATCCTTTTCACGCGGCCAGACGTCCACGTTGAGAAAATACTGGAAGTTGCGGATATCCTGCTGGGTGAAAAGCATGTCGCTAAAGTGATCGGCAGACCCCAGCACCTGCAGGCCCGCATCGCGCGCGGCTGCCAGGTTTTCCATAATGGTCGAGTACGCATGGCGCGAAAACAACGTATGGGTATGGATGTCGCACGTTATCTGGTAGGGCATTCTTCCTCCTTCTTCACCCTTGATACCTTATCTCATAGTCAGCACATGCTCAAAGCAGATGCAGCCCCAAAGCCAAGCGGCGGCCAAGCACAAATAAGCGCGGGAACCTCGATTCAAGATCTCCCGCGCTTTACTGCGCTACCGCAGGCATGCGGTCTATTTGTATGTATCCGCCAGGGCCTTCCATGCGGGCAGGGAGCGCTCGATGGTCTCATGGCTCACGCAGTAGCCAATGCGAATCCAGCCCGGAACGCCAAAGCTGTTAGACGGAACGGGCAGCAGCTCAAACGTGCGCGCACGCTCGCAGAAGGCCTCCGCGTCGTCCTCGAGCGCGCGAACCCACAAGTAGAACGCGCCGTCCGGCTCAACGTAGGTGTAGCCGTACTCGGTAAGCGCGCGGGTGAGGGTCTCGCGGTTGCGCGCATAGGCCTCAACGTCCACCGGCTCGTCCACGCAGTCCGTCACAACGCGCTGGAACAGGGCCGGCGCGCAAACAAAGCCAAGGCAGCGGGCGGCGCCGGCGACAGCGGGCATAATCTGATCCGCCAGCGGCATGGTGTCTGGCACCAAGATCCAGCCAACGCGCTCGCCCGGCAACGAGAGCGACTTGGAGTAGGAATAGCACACCACCGTATGCTCGTAGATGGACGGAACCCAGGGAACCTCCGCGCCGTACACCACCTCGCGGTAGGGCTCGTCCGAAATCAAAAAGATAGGCTGCTCGCGCGCGCCGTTGGCCTGGGATAGCACCATGGCGAGCGCCTCCAGGTTCTCACGGGTGTAGACGGCGCCGGTGGGGTTGTTGGGCGAGTCGATAATGACCGCCGCGGTATTGGGGGTAATCGCGTCGCGCACGGCCGCCACGTCAATCTGGAAGGTCTCCTGATCCGCCAGGACCTCGCGGCAGACGGCGCCGGCGTTTTCAATCCACACGCGGTACTCGGGAAAGAACGGGGCGATTACGATGACCTCCTCGCCCGGATTCACAAGAGCGTGAAGCGAGCAGGAAACAGACGCCGCAGCGCCCACGGTCATAAAGACGTCCTTAGCCGCATACGTGGTGCCAAAGCGGCGGTTGAGCGATGCCGCAACGGCCGCGCGCGTGGCGGGCAGGCCGGGGGCAGGCGTGTAACCGTGAAGCTGCTCGCTGGTAAGCTGAGCCAAAGAGCGCTCAATGGAATCGCGCACGGCGGCAGGCGCTGGCACGGACGGGTTGCCCAGGCTGAAGTCAAATACGTTCTGGGCGCCAATCTGCTCTTTGCGCTCGCAAGCATAGGTAAAGATCTCGCGGATCACCGAGCTTTCGGCGCCGCGCTGGTACATGGTCTGGTTGATCATGATTCCCCCTTTCGCATACGGGAAAAATCATACTTGTTTGCGATCGCGCGATCGGCGAACTCTCGGAATGAAACGCGCTGCTAACGAGTTGCTGTCGCGCGTCTTAACGTAGGCGAATCCAATGACGGCGAACACCAGCGCGCCAATAAGGTTGACAATAAGATCCGCCATAGAGTCATGAATGCCAATGTCCAGGTAGCCGCCGGGAATCTGGATAACCTCGCCGGAAGCCAGCGTAATCTGAGTTGAGACGATATCGCGCACCGGTATGGTGACGTTGGAGTTGGTAGGGTCGAGCCACACCGTGTTGATGGTCTGTACCAGCGTGTCCTTCTGCATGTCCACGCCAATGAAGGAGTCAGCCAGATACTCAAAGATCTCCCAGCACGCGCCAATGCACATAGAGAACGCCGCTGCGGATACGGCCATATATAGGGGCGTCAATTTGATTTTGGACGAGTCGCTGCGATTGAGAATATCGAACAACGCAAAGCCAATACCCGCGCACAGGAATCCCCACGTGGTGTGCAGGATGGTATCCCAAAACGGAATGCGAATGTAGAACGCGTCGATCTCGCCCAGAATCTCCGCCGCAAAGATGAACAGCAAGATGATCGACTCAAGCAGGTCGGGCAGCTCTATATCAAGCGTATGCTCGATCAGCGACGGCACCAGCAATAGCACCAGGGTAAGCACGCACAGCATCATGTGCTCGTAGTGACCCAAAAACGCCGAGCGAACCAGCGTGACAAGCACCAGCGCGCGCAACACAAAATACAGCACAAAGACCACGGGCTGCTCCGCGCGCTTACGGCGCATGGTCTCCTTGGCACGTGAGATAAATCCAGCCATTCGGCCCCTTCCCTTCAGTACAAGCGCCCCACCACAGAGACGCCCTCAATATAGCAAAAGCGGGCCCGCACCTGCGAACCCGCTCTGATTGCCCCGCATAGGGGGAGGCATTGTTTTTTCGCCGCTACGCGCGATCCGTCTTTTCAGCGTCATCGGCCGCATCGTCATCGGCAGCATCCCCTACGGCACGCTCGCTCTGGTCGCGAGCCTCCTCGGCCTCATGCTCAAGCTCGGCCGCAACAGCCGCCTCCGCGAAAGCCGCAGCGTCCGCCGCGATCTCCTCGTCGCTCTGACGGGGGCGGCGGCGGGGCGCGGGCTTACCGGCAGCCCGGGCGTTACGCTCCTCCTTGGCGGCCTTGATGTCTCCCTCGCGCTCAAGGTAGGCATCCCACTCGTTATCAAGCAGGGCCGTCGCGGCATCGCCCTCGACCGTCTCGCGCTCAAGCAGCACCTGGGCCATCAGGTCCAGCTGGTCGCGGCGGGCGGCAAGGATCTTCTCCGCTCGCTCATGGGCCTCGCGCATGATGCGCTGGACCTCGACGTCGATGCGGCGGGCCGTCTCCTCGGAGTAATCCTGGTGGTCGGCGTAGTCACGACCCAGGAACACCTGATGCTGGGCCTCGCCAAAGACCATGGTGCCAAGCTCCGTGCTCATGCCCAAGCGGGTGACCATTTCGCGGGCCATCTTGGTGGCGCGCTCAAGATCGTTGCTCGCGCCGGAGGTGATGTCGTCGCACATCAGCTCCTCGGCCACGCGACCGCCCAAGAAGACCGCAAGCTCGTCAAGCATTTCGTTCTTGGTCTTCAAGAAGTGGTCCTCGCTAGGAAGCTGCAGCGTGTAGCCAAGCGCCTGACCGCGGCTGATGATCGAGATCTTGTGCACGGGATCGGCGTTGTCCAACACGTGACCAACAAGGGCGTGACCGCTCTCGTGATAGGCGATGGTGGTGCGCTCCTTCTGGCTCATCACGCGCGCCTTGCGCTCCGGACCGGCGATGACGCGCTCCATCGACTCTTCAATCTCGTCCATAGAAACCAGCGAACGGCGGCGGCGTGCCGCAAGCAGCGCGGCCTCGTTCAGCAGGTTTGCCAAGTCGGCGCCGGTAAAGCCCACGGTAAGCTGGGCGAGCTTATCAAAGCGCACGTCCTCGTCCAGCGGCTTGTTCTCCGCATGGACGCGCAGAATCTGCTCGCGGCCCTTAACGTCGGGGCGGTCCACGGTGATCTGGCGATCGAAGCGTCCGGGACGCAGCAGGGCGGGGTCAAGGATGTCGGGGCGGTTGGTGGCGGCGATCAAGATGACCGACTCGGTCTCCTCAAAGCCGTCCATCTCAACCAGCAGCTGGTTCAGCGTTTGCTCGCGCTCGTCATGACCGCCGCCCAAACCAGCGCCGCGCTGGCGACCGACGGCGTCGATCTCATCGATAAAGATAATCGAGGGTGACTGCGCCTTGGCCTCGGCAAACAGGTCGCGCACGCGGCTTGCACCCACGCCCACGAACATTTCGACAAAGTCCGAGCCGGAAATGCTAAAGAACGGTACGCCCGCCTCGCCGGCAACCGCTTTGGCAAGCAGCGTCTTACCGGTACCCGGAGGGCCAACCAGCAGCACGCCGCGCGGAATCTTGGCGCCCAACTTGCGGAAGCGCTCCGGCTCGCTCAGGAAGTCGCGGATCTCCTCAAGCTCCTCGACCGCCTCATCGATGCCCGCAACGTCCTTGAACTTTACCTTGGGCCGCGTGGCCTCGTTGGTCTTGGCGTTGGTCTTACCAAACTGCATCGCCTTGTTGTTGGCGCCCATCATCTGCCTCATGAAGTAGAACATAAGGAAGACCAGGACCACCGTGGGAAGCAGGCCCAGCAGCGTGTTCATAAGCGCATCCGGGTCGTGCGTGTCAACCACATACGTGGTCTCCGGGTGCTTGGCCATAAGCTCGGCCAAAGAATCCGATCCAACGTATGTGGACGAGAACTCCTTGAGCTTATCCTTATCGCCAACCTCTTTTTCAGAGGTCCAATAGGTACCGTTCACCGTGCCGTCAACCACCGTATACGTGGCGCTCGCCACGCGGTCGTCCTTCACGGCGCTTACAAAGTCGCTGGTAGCGAGCTCGCTCGGCTTACCGCCTCCACCCATGGCGTTGCCCATGTTGAAGAACACGTAGGCAAGCAGGGCGCACATCAGCAGCATATACAGCCAATTGGTACGCGACGGGCCGCGCCCCGGGCGCTTGGGGCCGCCTGAACCTGCGCCGCCGGGCTTCTCGCCAAGGAACATGCGGTCAAAGCGACCCATCAAATCATCGTCCTTGGAAAGACCCTGGTTGGGGGCCTTTTCCCGCTGGCCGCCCTGCTGCAGCGCGGGGTTGGTCTTGTTGTCCTCGTCCCTCTTTGAGCCGTTGCCCTCGGCAAGGAGGGCAACGGAAGAAGCGGCGATGTAGTTGTGTTTGAACGACATCCTAGGCGTAAACCTCCGGCTTGAGCACGCCCACATAGGGAAGGTTGCGATAGCGCTCGGCAAAGTCGAGACCGTAACCCACAACAAACTCGTCGGGGCAGTGCGTTCCTACATACTTGGGATCAATCGCCGTGGTGCGGCCCTCAACGTCCTTCCACAGGAAGGTAGCGACCTCAAGGGAAGCGGGGTGGCGACTGGAAAGGTTCTTCATGAGGTACTTGAGCGTAAGGCCGGAGTCCAGGATATCCTCGACGATCAGGACGTCGCGTCCCTTGATGTCGATATCCAGATCCTTGACGATGCGCACGATACCCGAGGACTTGGCACCGTCGCCATAGCTGGAAACGGCCATGAAGTCGATGGCGAGCGGGCAGTCGATGGCGCGCATCAAATCGCCCATGAAAACCACGGCGCCGCGCAGAACCGCGATGAGAACCAGGTCCTTGCCCTCGTAATCCTTGCTGATCTGAGCGCCCATGCGCTTGACCATATCAGCGATGTCCTCTTTGCTGAACAGGACCCTATCGACATCCGGATGCATTGCTTCCATGACAACCCTTTCTTTGGTAGCTGCGCGTGCTTACCGCGTACCCACTTTGGCGGGCGCCCGAACACGGGGGCGCCGTGGTTACGCGAATAGTTCATTTTACCAGCATAGTCCTCTTTTGCACCCCTCAGTGCGGCGCAATGGCGTCTTTTGAAACCATATAACGCAAACCCCGCGCTACACCACCCGGCGCATCTCAAGCTTGATCGCGAAGCGCGTAGCAGGCGTGCACTTAAAACGCTCGTCCAAACGAACGCCCGCGACCCACACGATCGTGCCCGCCGGGGCTGTTCTGACCACGGGTACCAAGGAGCGCTCAGCCACTGGAATACGCGCCGCGCCCAAGATATCCGATACCTTTTTGGTGCGTCCATGCATTCCCAGCGGACACATGATGTCGCCCGGAACAGCGGAATCAACCCAAAGCCTGGGGCCTCGTCCGTCCGCCGTATTTCTGGACGATGCCTTATCGCAGCACGCCATCTCCAAATCGCGCGCCGCATAACCCAAGGACTCGGCATCAAGAAGCACCGCGCACCGGCAAGAGCCGCCATCTATATCGCGCGCCATAGAGAGTGGGTCCTCGCCGGAGAGAACGCGCACCAAAGACGCCTCCAGGATGCTCTCGTTCGCAGCGGGAATCGTGCCGGGCACGTGCAGCCACGTGGCGACCAGCTCCTCGCGCGCAGATGCGGTCCTAAACGAGAGCGCGCCAAATTCCATGCGAGCATCGATGCCGCCCGGCAACGTAAGCGACCCCTCGCCCGCGCCCACGCGAGCGAGAACGCTCTCGACGTGGCGCATCTCCAACCGCACCTCTGGATCGACCATCTTGACGGCAAGACGCACCATGCGGCGGGCGATCGCGATCTCGCTGGCGGCAACCCTGCGCGCATCCAGCACCACGAGCCCGTCTTGCTGCCTACGCACGCAGGACCTAAAAGCCTGGGACGCCAACTGGGACATGAACGCATCCTCGTCCCCTAAAATGTCGCACGCGGCGCCCACCGTCTTTTCAAGATTCCCGTTGCGCTGGGCGGCCACCGGAACCACCTTATGGCGAATGAAATTTCGCAGATACGACGTATCGCTGTTCGACTCGTCCTCGCGCCATGGCTGACCGGCCACCTGGAGGTAATGGACCAAATCCGCATGCGTCATATCGATAAGGGGGCGGACGATGATGTTGCGGCGGCGCGGAATGCTGGAGAGGCCCGCCGGGCCCGACCCCTTGATCGCGTTCATAAAGAAGGTCTCCGTGCGGTCGCTCGCTGTATGCGCTGTCAGAATCCTTGCAGCCGAGCGAGGCGTCCCGGCCTCTCGGGACAGATCGCGTACGTAGCGGCGGGCGGCGGCGTAGCGCACCTCGCGGGCGGCAGCCTCTAAGTTTTGCCCATCGAGCTGGGTGAATGTTGCATGCTCCACGCAAAGGGGAAGGCCGTAGCGCGCGCAAAGATCACGCACAAACGCCTCGTCCCCATCCGACGCGTCGCCGCGTAGATGATGGTTGACGTGCAGCACGTGCAGGCGCTCCCGCGCGATGCGGGCGCGGCCGCGGCCATCTGCCACATCCAGTTTCGATGTGCAGGCCATAAGCAACAGTGCAGTTGAGTCCGCACCGCCTGATACCATGAGCACCACGGGAGCGTTGAGCTCCTCGGCGCCAGCAGAGGCAAGCGGCGCCCCTTGCGGGCGATGCGACAGGTAATGTTGTGCGACCGTGGGCATACATCCTCCTCCTTGAATCCAGTTGTCATTGTATCCATTGGGAGCCATATGGAACCGCTCGAAACAATCAACGCAGGTGCAAGCACCCTTAAGCAAAACGTCAATGGCTGCAGCGGCGGCACGACCGCGCCCGCGCAGCTGCACCTGCATGTCCTGGGAAGCGGCTCCAAAGGCAACTGCGCACTTATCGAGGGGCCGCAGGGCCTCATCATGATCGATAACGGTTTTTCCCGCCGTGAAGCGCTGGGCCGCATGCACCAACTGGGACTTAGCGAGCGCAACGTCTGCGCCCTCATCATCACGCATGAGCACAGCGACCATGTTAAGGGCGTTGGCGTGTGGACTCGCGCCTTTTCCACTCCAGTCTTCGCCACGCGCGGCACCATGGCGGCGCGGGCCAGCCTTAAGGATATCGACGCAGAAGAATTCGATCCCGGCGACGAGCTTATTATCGCGGGCGTCCGCGTGCAGACTTTTTCGACCTCGCACGACGTTACCAACCCATGCGGTATGGCGTTTTCCCTGGATAGCGTCAACGATCGCTCCGCAGGAAACAGCGTTGGAATCACCGCGGCCGATTCCATTGGCTTTGTTACCGACACCGGCGTGTTGGACCAGGACGCCATCTCACTACTGCACGGATCGCGCATCCTTGCGCTTGAAAGCAACCACGACGTATCCATGCTGCGATGCGGTCCCTACCCGCGCCAGCTGCAGGACCGCATCCTCTCTGACTACGGCCACCTCTCGAACGAGCAGGCCGCCGATGTCGCGACAAAGCTGATTAATGAAAACACGCAGTCGCTGGTAGCCATGCATATTTCCCAGGAGAACAACCGCCCCAGCCTGGCCGTCCGCACTCTAGCCCGTCCGCACTCTAGCCCATGCGGTCGGGGCACAGCTTGATAACGAGCTTGGTTCTTCCGCCACCCTTGAGCGAGACCGCGGCGAGTGCCTACACGTCCGCGCAGCCGGGCAAAACCGGCCCTTTTCCCTGCTGTAGGAGCGATAACGAAGCTCGCCGGAAGGCCTTATAAGGTCGTACCCATTTGGAATGGCAATTGAAACGCTTCAGGCGGGGATCAATTTCTTTATACATTGCCATATCAAACGCTATTGGCCAAAATGCTCCGCACATCGTGTTCGCGCGCTCAGTCTAGCGGGAAACAATTGTTAGATAGATTACATATTCGCATTTACCGTCCCGTTGAATGCGCGCCAATTGACCCCCAAAGTCCCTCCTCGGGCATGCAGACGGCCTCTCGGCTATCAATTCCCCTCCAAACGCCCGCTTCCGGAAGCCTCTTTACCCACCTCGTGGCACTCATTGACCACGACGACTCGAGACGGTTTTTTCGGGCGCTATTCTCGTGAATACACCAATAGAGAAAGCCCAGCTTTCTAGAAAATGAAATGTATAACGTCTCTCGCCATAAAAATGGGGAGGCAACCCACCCGGGCCACCTCCCCATTAGGCGTATCTCGCAACCGCGAATACCACACGCGCGGCAATACGCTAATCGATCGCCACCTTGGTGACGTTCTTCTTCTCTACAAACTTGGGCACGCCAACCGTCAGCACGCCATCAGCGTAGCGAGCGGTCAAGCCCTCGCATGCAGCATCCTTCAGATACACGCCGCGCGTAGCGGAATAGGACACAAACTCCTTCTGCAGGAAGTTCTTATCCTTGTCCTCTTCCCTCTCCTCGACGTTGACGGAAATGGAGAGACGACCCTCGTTGAGCTCGACGTCAATGTCATCTTTGCTGACACCGGTGAGGTACGCCTTCACCTCATAAGCATCGCCCTTGTCCTCGACGTCGATGGGAAACGCCTTGGACGCCAGCGGCGAGCTCGCGATATCCATCATGTCATCGAACGCGTCAAAGAGCGAAGCGGGGACAACGGGACGAACACCAAAAACAGAACGATACGGAACCATGCTAGCCATACCTGGTCACTCCTTAGTAATGCCACGTCCCACCTGTGGGGACGCTGGACTTCGTTGACGCTGTTGTTATTCCCGCGCCGTCAAAGCTTAAACGTATCTAGAAAGATTTTTTAAGCGTCACATAGTCATCAAATCTAAGTGTGTATGACTAAGGTTTAAGCTACTACCGATTTGGCGCCTCCATCAAACGATGCGGGGCTGCTGTGGAGAGCGTCGTCCACTCGCTGCCGCGGCGCCGCGGGATGACCGAACAGCGTACAATCTATCTATTCGTAATCGACTGAAGGAACACATGGTCGAACAGGATAGAGCGCAGATGAGCCGGAGCGCAGAAAAACCCGGCACGACCACGGCGGCCAACGTGCCCATGAGGCGCGATGCCGCCCCCTCCCCCAACACATTCCGCGCAGAGGCAGCGCGCGGCGGCCGCCGTCATATGGGCGTCGCCACTTCCGACCCGCAATACCTCCCGCTCACTCCCCAAGAGCAAGCTCGCGAACGCGCCATGGCACGCGAGCACCAGCGCTCCCAAAACGCAGGCCAGCAGCCCGATGCTCACAACGCCGCCCCTCGCCCCGCCCACCCCATGCAGACCATCCAGTCCGGAACTCACCGCAGCTTGCAGCATTCGGCGCGCTATCTCTCCACCCCAAAGCCCGGCAAGACTATCTTCAAGTCTCGCTATGAGAAGCAGCACCGCCATGCCAAAGCCGTCTTGCTAGCCGTGCTGCTCCTCGCAGCCATTCTCGGCCTTGTCTGGTTCTTTTTCCTGCGCTAAATCGCGTATGCTAGCCACAACTCCATAACGCCCGCCATCAAGGAGGCCCCATCATGGCGCAAGACGCCCACCCCTACATCTATGCCGATAACGCGGCGACCACACCGCTCTCACCCGTCGCCCTCGATGCCATGATGCCCTACCTTACCAGCGAATTTGGCAATCCCAGTGGTATTCATCGCGTTGCGAGCACAGCAGCTCGCGCACTGGCGGACGCACGCGAGCACATGGCGGCACTGCTGGGCGCGGCGCACCCAGAGGAGATGTACTTCACCAGCGGCGGCTCGGAGTCTGACAACTGGATCCTACGCGGAGCGGTCCGGCGATTCCGCGACATAAACGGCTCGAACGTGACGCCTCGCGTGATCACCAGCGCCATCGAACACCACGCCATCCTTCATTGCTGCGAGGCACTCGAGCGCGAGGGCGTGGACGTTACCTATCTACCCGTTGATGCATGCGGACGAGTTCAGCCCGCAGATCTTGAACAAGCCCTCGCCCACAATGAAAACGCAGCGGGCATGGATTCCGGCGCGACCGCGCTTGTCTCCATCATGCTCGCCAACAACGAGGTAGGCACCCTCGAACCCATCGCCGACCTCGCCCGCATGGCTCACGTGCATGGCGTGCCCTTCCATACCGACGCGGTCCAGGCCGTGGGCCACGTACCCGTTAACGTTGCGGAGCTCGCCGTCGATGCGCTCTCCCTTTCTGCCCACAAGTTCCACGGCCCCCGCGGTGTTGGCGCCCTCTACCTGCGAGAGGGCTTCTCCATCCCGCCGCTCATCGCCGGCGGGGCGCAAGAACGCGGCGAGCGCGCGGGTACGGAGAACCTAGCGGGCATCGCGGGGATGGTCGCCGCGCTGCAGCAGCAGGTGGACTCACTCGACCATGTGGACGATGGTCCTTCGCAGCGCATCGCCTCTATGAGAGACGAGCTCGTCGACCATATATGCGCCTCCTGCACCGGCGTTCATCCCACCGGCGACCCCGACCGCCGGCTCCCCTCTATCGCATCATTCACCTGCGAGGGCGTTGACGGCGAGTTGCTGGTAGTCCTTCTCGACCGCGCAGGCGTCGCCGCCGCAACCGGGTCCGCGTGCTCAACCGGATCGACCACCCCCTCGCATGTCCTCACCGCCATGGGCGTCGACCCCCTGCGGGCAAAGGGTGCGCTGCGCCTTTCGCTTGCGGATGACATCACGCGCGAAGACCTCGACCTTCTTAAAGACCGTGTTCCCGCGGCGATCGAACGCGCGCGCCTCATGAGCGGCATCACGGGTGCCTGCGCGCGCCATTAGGCATCTACCTGCCAGCATCTCAAGCCTACGCACAAAAGAGGGGTCCACCATCGCTGATGGACCCCTCTCGATCATCGCGTTACATCGCGCCAGCTAGCATCCGCAAACGCGGCACCTGCAACCGCGCTGCGGCAACCCAAGCTAGGACAACAGCTTGCGGCCGTCTTCCTCAATAGCGGCGATCAGCGCATCGGCAGCAGCGGCATCCTCGCCCTTTGCGAAGATATACAGCTTGATCTTGGGCTCGGTGCCGGACGGGCGGACAATCGCCTTGTTACCGCCCTCCAGGTCAAACTCGATGACGTCCGCCGCGGGCAAGCCGTTTACGCACGTAGCGTAATCAACAACGGCCTCGACCTTGGAACCGGCGATCTCGGCCGGAGCCTCGTCGCGCAGGGACTTCATGATGCCGGCCATCTTGGCGGCGCCATCGGCGCCGGGATAGCTCAGCGAAACGGTCTTGTTGTGATAGTAGCCGTGCTTCTCGTACAGATCGCGCATGGCCTCGACCAGATTCTTTCCCTGCAGCTTGTAGTACTGGGCCATCTGGCAAATCAGCATGGAGGCGTTGACGGCATCCTTGTCGCGCACGTGGTCGCCGGACAGGTAGCCGTAGCTCTCCTCAAAGCCAAAGATGAAGCGGTCCACTTTGCCGGCGTCGGAGAGGCCGGTAATGATGTCGCCAATGTACTTAAAGCCAGTCAGGCAGCGGCGCAGCTCAAAGCCGTACTCGGCAGCCAAGGCGTCGACCATAGCGGAGGAGACGATAGTGGTGACGGCAACCTTGTTGGAAAGGTCCTCGCCGCGCTCGGCACGCATCTTGCAGATGTAGTCAAGCAGCAGCACGCCCATCTCGTTGCCGGTCAGCAGCGTATAGTCATCGCCATCGGCGCAGGCAACGCCCACGCGGTCGGCGTCCGGATCGGTCGCCAGCAACAGATCGGGCTTGACCTCCTGGCAAAGGTCGATGCCTTTCTGCATGGCTTCGCGAATCTCCGGGTTGGGATACGGGCAGGTGGGGAAGTCGCCGTCGGGGTCGCGCTGCTCGGGAACAACGGTGATGTCCGTTATGCCCACCTTGTTCAAAACGGTGGTAACGGGAATCAAGCCGGTGCCGTTGAGCGGGGTGTAGACCAGCTTTAACGGGGCGTTGGCGATCTGCTCATCGGTAAGGTTGTTCACGGACTTATCGGCGACGGCGTCATAGTAAGCATCCAGCACCTCGTCGTCGATCCACTTGACCAAACCCTGCTCAACAGCGGCGTCGAAGTCCATGGTCTTGATGTCCTTAAACGGATCGCACGCATTCATAGCCGCAGAGATGGCATCGGCGGCCTCGCTGGTGATCTGGCAGCCATCAGGGCCGTAGGCTTTGTAACCGTTGTAGGGCGCTGGGTTATGGCTCGCGGTCATGCAGATGCCGCCGGAGCACTTAAGATAACGGGTGGCCCAGGACAGGGTGGGTACCGGGGAGATCTTGGGATATACGTAGGATGTCACGCCGTTCGCAGCAAGAATCGCGGCGGTAGTCTTAACAAACAGCTCGCCCTTGTTGCGGCTATCACGCGCGATAGCAACCGTGGGGTTCTCAAACGTCTTGTTTAGATAATCGGCAAAACCCTGGGTGGCGCGGCCGACCGTGTAGATATTCATGCGGTTGGTGCCGGCGCCAATGGTGCCGCGCAGGCCAGCGGTACCAAAAGCCAGGTCCTGGAAGAACGCGTCGGTAATGGCGTCCTCGTCCCCTGCCTCCTGCATTGCCTTGAGCTCCGCCAGAAGCTCTTCATCCGTAACGTTTGCAAGCCACGTATTCAAAAGCTCGTGCACATCTACCATGGTTGCAGCCTTTCCCTTGTACTCCCAATTGATATGACGCGCCGCCATATTGGCGGTTGCTAGGTAGACGAATATTCTTTTGGACGAGAATTACGCCTACCTTTTTGCATCATACGGCAATTGCCCGTAGGTGATAGGGAAATATTGGCAGGCGTTCGCGTTTGAGCGGTGAAGCGGCAAAGCCCTTGCACGGGGTTAACTCGCTGTAAACAGAAATGGCCCCGCGCAATGCGGAGCCATATCTTTTCCGTTCCAATGGATGGTGGGCCGTCAGGGGTTCGAACCCTGGGCCTTGGGATTAAAAGTCCCCTGCTCTACCAACTGAGCTAACGGCCCGCAGAGGCATTGTAACACGGTTGGGGGCAACTTGGTTTATCAACACATTCCCCATTTACCATGTGAGGCGCCCTTGCGTGGTCCGCCACCGCCTAGCGACTACTCCCAAGCCCACTGACCGTTAACAAATATGGGAACTTCGGTGCCGTCTTCGCAGATGCCGGTGATATCCATATCATCGGTGCCGATCATGAAGTCCACGTGGGTGGCGGAGGTGTTGACGCCGGCGTCGCGCAGCTCGTCAGAAGACATCTCATAGCCGCCCTCGTAGCACTCGGGGAAACCAACGCCCAACGCCAGGTGGCAGCTTGCGTTTTCATCGTACAGCGTATCGTAGAACAAGATCTCGCTCTCGCGGATGGGCGTGTTCTTGGAAATAAGCGCCACCTCGCCCAAGCGGCGGGCGCCCTCGTCCGTATCAAGAATGCTCGCCAGCGTATCCTTGCCAATAGCGGCATCAAAGTCGACTACGCGACCGTTCTCAAAACGCAGCCAGAAGCGGTCGATCTTGTTGCCGTGACGCACCAGGGGCAGCGCGGAGTACACCACGCCGTTCACCTGGTCGCAATGGGGAGAGGTGAAGACTTCCTCCGTAGGGATGTTGGGGAAGAACGGATGGCCCTCGGGCGTCTCGCACTTTCCTCCCGCCCACAAATGACCGGCGGGCAATCCAACGGTAAGATCGGTTCCATTGTCGGAGCGGTAATGAAGCGCCTTGAACCGACGCTCATTTAGTAGACGAAGGTTCTTCTCAAAGGTAGCGTCATGCAGCTCCCAATCGCTCTCGGGATCCTCTCCGTCAGCACGGGCGACAGAGAGAATCGCGCACCACAAGCGATAGATCGCCACCTCGTCCGCAACACCGGGAAACACGGTACGGGCCCACGCCGCCACCGGGGCTCCGGCGATGCACCAGGGATTGATATTGAAGTCCAAGCCGTGGCGGAAAGAGCTGCACTGGGTGTTGCGTGCCTTGCTCGCGGCGGCGGGCTTAGCGGGGTCGATACCCTTGAGCGCCTCAGGATCGGCTCCTTCGACAAAAATAAAGCAGGCGCCGTCCTCTGCCAGCGAATTAAGCTGGAGCTTCTGCCATTCGGGAACATTCTCAAACCAAGCGGTCTCAACGTTCTCATATGTCAGACGGGAAACCTCGTCATCGCCCCAGATCACCGTCACGTGGCCAGCGCCCGCGGCGTACGCGCGCTTGGCCAGCAAGCGGGCAAACTCCGCGCATTCAACGGGACTTTGCACAACCACTTCTTGACCGGGCTTTACGTTAACGCCCTTGCGCACAACCAGGTTTGCATAGCGCTCGATCGCCGGCGCGAGCTTCTGCATGCCCATACGAGCGTCTTCGCAGGTGTACTCAAGCAGAGACATAGACGGTTCCTTTCCTTCGCGCGCAATCCATGCAAAGCGCGCGGCACGTCAAAAAAAACGGGCACGCCCCAAGCCGGTGGCGTGCCCGTCTTTTCATCACTACCAAACAGCGGACTTGAGTTATACCCTCTTTTGTCCGCCGCGTTACATCGCAGCAATGGTGCGATTACTTGCCCTTGCGAGCCTTGCGCTCCGCGTCCTTTGCCATGGCGCGCTCAATAACATCGTTGAGCTTGGCCTCGCTCATGCCCTCAGCGGTAGCGCGAGCCTGGTTGCGAATAGGACGGATACGAACCATGTCATAGATAAAACCACCGATGATGCACACGTACGCCATCGCAATCGCAGCAAACTCGATCTTCTGGTACATACCGCCGCTATCCTCGCCGTATACCATGAGAAGCGCCCAGCCAATAAGGATGAACACCAGACCAAGGGCCATCACGATCCAAAACTTGGTGCGACGCGGCTTGTACTCGGGATCCTCTTTCATCAGCACGTTGGACGCACTGTAGATAAGATCTTCCTGGCGACGGAGCTCTGCCTTGCGGGCCCTCTTCTCCTCGCGAGACAAACCAGAGAGGTCCTCGCCGCGCTCAAGCTGCTTGCGCTTGTCCTTGGCGCTCGCCGGAACCACGCGGACGGAAGCCGCGGCGGCGCGGGCGGGCTTGGCGGAACCTGCCGACTTGCGGGTCATACCGCTGCCAGCGTGCTCCTGGTTACGCTTGTTCATGGGACTACGGGTGCTCACTTACGCTTGCTCCTTCATGGATTCGAACTTCTCGCCGGTGATGATCTCATATGCCTCGCGGTAACGGGCGGACGTTCCCTCGATAACCTCTGTGGGCAGATGCGGCGCATCGCCGGTCATGTCCCAGTTGGCCTTCAGCCAATTGCGGACATACTGCTTATCATAGCTGGGCTGGACCTTGCCCTCTTCATAGGTGTCGGCAGGCCAAAAGCGGCTGGAATCCGGGGTGAGGCACTCGTCGATCAGGGTCACCTTACCGTCGATGATGCCAAACTCAAACTTGGTGTCCGCGATGATGATGCCACGGGTTGCGGCATACTCGGCGGCAGCCGTGTAGATCTTCAGCGACAGGTCACGCAGCTGGCTCGCGATGTCCTCGCCCACAAGCTCAACGCAGCGCTCATAGGAGATATTCTCATCATGGTCGCCAATAGCAGCCTTGGTGGAAGGAGTGAACAGCGGCTCGGGCAGCTTGGAAGCCTCGACCAGGCCCTCGGGCAGCTTGATGCCGCACACGGTGCCGTCCTCGTCATAGGTCTTCTTGCCAGAACCGGTCAGGTACCCGCGGACGATGCACTCGACCATAATGGGCTCGGCCTTCTTGACCAGCATGGAACGGCCCGCCAGGTAGTCGGCGTACTCGGCATACTCCGCAGGGAAATCTGCCGTGTCGATGGAAACCAGGTGATTGGGAACGATGTCCGCAAACTTCTTGAACCAGAACTCGGAGATACGGTTCAGGATCTCGCCCTTGAACGGAATCTCGTCCGGAAGGATGTAGTCAAACGCGGAGATGCGGTCGGTTGCAACCATCAACAGGTTGTCGCCGGTATCGTAGATATCGCGAACCTTGCCGCGGGAATCGGGACGACGCTCCATTGTCGACACAGAGATCAACTCCTTTATATATGTTGCTACGTAACGCTGCCGCGGCCCCAGCCCGTGCGGGCTGGCCCTTCGCAGCTAATCCACCATTGTAGTTGATGCGCTATCACCTGTGTGCTCGCGCGGCAGATGAATCGTAAAAGTTGTACCCTTTCCAAGTTCAGACTCCACGGAGATGAATCCATGGTGGCGCTCGACAATCTGCTTGGTGACCGCCAAGCCTACGCCCAGGCCCCCGGCTTCGCGCGCGCGGCTGGCGTCTGCGCGCCAGAAGCGGCCGAAGATACGCGACAGGTCCTCTTTTGCAATGCCGATGCCGGTGTCCGAAACCGAAATCATCACGTGACGGCGATCTGCGCGCACCGTCACCACTACCCAACCGTCCTCCGGCGTGTAGCGCATGGCGTTACTCATGATATTGATGACGGCCTGCGTGATCATGTCGGAATCCACCTCTATGGTCACCTGCTTGCCAGCGGTCTCATCCGCAAAGCGCAGGTGCAGGTCGCGCTCGTGGAACAGCGGATGCTGCGCGTCCACAACGTTGCGCACCAGGTTAGAGATATCCACGGGCCGCAGGTTCATGGGGGCCGTACGGTTCTCCATACGCGACAGGTCCAGCATCTGCTGCACCAGGCGAGACAGACGGCGGGTTTCGGACGCTACGGTCTCAAGGTGCTCGTCATCGGTAGGCAGAACTCCGTCCTGCATGGCCTCGACCGTAGCGAGCATCGCCATCAAGGGCGTGCGCAGCTCGTGGGCAACGTCGCTGGTTAGGCGCCGTTCATGCTTAAGGTCCTTCTCAAGCGAGGTCGCCATCTCGTCAAACGTCTCGCCCAACTGATCGATCTCGTCGTCCCCGCGCATGTTGGTGCGGGCGGACAGGTCGCCGTCGCGAATCTGCTTTGCCGTCGACGTGATGCGACGGATGGGGTTGGTGAGCATGCTGGATACAAAGAAGCCGATAAGCAGGGCGATGGCGATGGCGATAAACGACGCCAAACCCATGGCGTTAAACGTCTTCTCCCTAAACGCCGTATCCGCCTTGGTAAGCAAGGCGTCGCTGCCCAGGACCCACAGGCGCACGGTACCGATCTTGACGCCATCGCCGGTAACCACGGGTTCGGACACCGCGCCCTCTTGATCGGTGGGAGCGGTTGAAACCAAACTATGCGGTTTTTCGGACGATGACCCCGCGTTTGCGGAAACCTGTTGCACATTCGCCGCGGAAGCGTCGGCAGCGCTCGCGTCGCCCTGAGCGGAGGCCTGGTTCTGGGCGGCGGCCTGCGCCTGCTCTGCGGCCTCGCGCTCTTGCTCGCGCTTTATCTCGGCCGCCAGCGAAGCCGCAGGCCAGGTGTCGTCATACACCACGTTTCCAGCAGCGTCCACCACCTGCATGCCGATATCGTCTGAAACAAGATTGGACTCGGCGATCGACGCCAAGTCACCGGTAAACCATCCGCCGCTCTCCTCGTATACAGCGGCGATTTTCTGCGCGGTTATCTGAGCGATTTCAACAACGTTAGCGCGCGTGTAGTCCGAAAACGCGCCACCCCACACCACGGTGACAACGCATACCAACACAAGCACCGTCATGAACGACGTCAGCGCAAAGGACAGGGCCATGCGCATGCCGTAGCTCATCACGGTGCGAGAATCGGAACGAGGCGTGTTCCAGCTTGCGCGGGAACCCGCCTCGTCGGACTGTTTATGTTTTTGATCGAGGACGAGTCGAGCCGGCAGCATTACTTCGCGCCGTCTTGCTTATCGTCCGCGGGCTTGGCCGGAGCCTCGAAGCGGTAGCCCACACCGTGCACCGTGTAGAGCCACTTGGGATGCTTGGGGTCATCGCCAAGCTTGGCGCGCAGGTTCTTCACGTGGCTATCGATGGTGCGCTCGTAGCCCTCAAAATCGTAACCCAGTACCTTCTCGACCAGCTCCATGCGGTTGTATACACGCCCGGGATGGCGCGCCAGGGTGGTCAGCAGCTTAAACTCGGAAGCGGTAAGGTCGACCTCTTTGCCATCGACCAAAATCTTGTGGCCGGAGATGTCGATAACCAAATCGCCAAAGTCCAGAACCTCGACCTGCGGCTCATCTGCCAAATGGGTACGGCGGAACAGCGCGCGGACGCGGGCAACAAGCTCGCGGGGAGAGAACGGCTTGATCAGGTAGTCGTCCGCACCAAGCTCCAGGCCGATAATGCGGTCCTCGACCTCGCCCTTGGCGGTCAGCATGATGATGGGCACGTCCGAGGTATCGCGAATGGCACGGCACACGCGCTCGCCAGAAAGCTTGGGAAGCATGAGATCGAGAACAATGAGGTCAAACTGATGCTTTTCAAATTCCTCAACGGCAGACTGGCCGTCACCTACGCCAACAACCCAATATCCCTCGCGCTCGAGGTAGGCCGCAACGGCATCGCGAATCGCCTTCTCGTCTTCAACGAGCAGAATTTTCCTTGCGTCCGAAGCCATATTGAGGCCTCCTTATCTCATAAGATGCGAACCCTGCACATTTTATCGTAGAGAGCGGCGCACGGGTTGCCCGGTTGCACATCGCATCGCCAAGCGGCCTTTTGCGCGTTGCGGCGCCAAAGCCCCTGCCGACTGTTTCATTATGCGCTCCAAGAACCTATGCGGCGCCTCTAGCTTATCATTATGCCCAACTTTACCAGTTGCGTATCAGTCGCGCATCATATGAGGGGGGCATTCTGCGTTGTATAGGATTAGATTGGCAAGCCGCAAAGACGCTGCGGCCGTTCTTGATTTGTACTCACCCTATGTGACCTCGACCACCGTGAGCTTTGAGGTCGAGCCCCCTTCCGTGGACGAATATGCCGATCGCATTCAGTCCGCCCTTGATCGCTACACGTTCTTGGTATTGGAGCGCATGGACAACATGAATGAGGACGAGCGGGGCCTGGGCACCGCAGGCGAAGCGGCGCCGGCCGGCGCAGACATTGTTGGGTTTGCCTCGTACGGACCCTTTGGCCACCGCGTGGCGTACCAATGGTCGGCAGAAATATCCATCTACCTTAAGCAGGGTATCACCGGAAACGGACTGGGCGCCCATCTGCTAGACGCCCTCGAGAAGATTATGGCGAGCGCGGGCATCACCAATAGCGAGTCTTGCATCTGCAGCGAAAACACCGGGTCAATTGAGTTCCACCGCCGTCACGGCTACCGAACCTGCGCGGAATTTACCGATTGCGCGGCCAAATTTGGACGATGGCTGGGCATACAGTGGCTCGAAAAGCACCTGGCCCCGCATCCCGCAAACCCCCAGCCGCCCCATGCGCCCGCACCCCAAGACTGCGAGCGCATCCTTGCCGCGGTCAACGCGCGCCTGGCGAGCAAGAGCTAATTCCATCTAGATCGCAAACAGGCGCGCCGTCACGCTCTGGGGTATGCCCTGGGTGTCGCGCACCGTTGAGTACACCAAAAACTGCGTGGTATGACCCTCGCTCGCCGGGTAATCGCCAAAGCTCAGGGAATGGTCCGGACTCGAGATCGCGTCATACGTGTTCTCAGCCGTATCGACAATGTAGTGTGCGGACTGTGTCTTGATGTAGAAGCGATTTCCGTTAAACGACGTCCACGCGGCGGGCTCGCGGCTAAAGTAAACGTACGGCTCGCCTTCTCGTCCAATATAGGTGCCCATGTTGCCCAAGCTGCCACCGTAGTTGTAGCTTGCCTCAATAGAGAAGACAAACTGCTCGCCCGTGTACACCGCATCAAACGGCCTGATAGAGGCGGGCAGCACCAGCTGGTCCATCTGTTTGTGCTTGTCATCGTCCAACTCTATGGCCGTCATTCCGTAATACGTGCCCTCTTCATTGAGCACGCGCGGAACAATGGTGAGTATGTTGTCAGAAACGCGCGGGTGCGTGGCGAACCTACCAATGGACTCCCAGATCTCCGAGCCCTCCTTATCCCCCACGTGCCACCGCAGGCAATGGGAGGCGGACGATGATTTTGAACCGGACGCCAAGGGCATCTTTTGCCAAATCACGGAATCGCCCGTAACCGTAAACATGGGAGGCTCCCAGTCCGCGTTACCGGAATCGAGCTCTGCAGGCTCCCCGGTCAGCGTGCCCTCGGAGAAGCCCTGGCCGTACAGCTTCCAGTCGCGCGTGTTGTAGTCAATCTCTACCCATGCAAACGCCGAGCTACCGCAGCGCACATCAAAAAAGGTGTAAAGCCTACCGTTGATTGCGTCCTCTCGGACCGTGGTGAGCGCTCCGGATGCCAGCGAAAGAACACCCAGGGTATTGGGATGCAGGGCGCTTTCCGGCGTGAGCATGGCCGCGGCCCAAGAGCCCTCGCAGTGGAACAGCACGGTTCCCAAGGGTAGGGTCCATGTTTGGGCAGCGGCAAGGCCAAAGTCTTGCGCCTTGTAATCATCCAAAACAGAGACAATCGACTCGTCATCGATCTCCTGGGGCTCGCCCGTAGACTTTTTCTTATCCTCATCGCCACCGCAGGCAGAAAGGCCCGTTGCGGCGGCGACCGCGCCCGCGGTGGCTACGCTACCCAATGCAAAACGCCTGCGGCTAAACCCCTTATACTCCCCGTTGAGCAGGCCCATGGACCTACGCCTCCGCAGCGGCTTCGCGCAGCGCCAGGGTCAGCTGGTCCGCGCAGGACGTGGAACGAGGTCCGCAGGTATTGCCCTGCAGCAGCTCGACAACCCTGTTAACCGGCATGCCGGCGACAAGCTTGCCGATAGCCTTAAGGTTGCCGTTGCAACCGCCAACAAAAGACACGCTCTCAACAACCTTGCCGTCATCAGAAAGATCAACGTGAATGGAGCGAGCGCAGACGCCGCGCGGCGTGAAGTCATGGGAAATCATGATGGTCTCCTTGTAAAGGTATTCCAATTTGTTTTGCCTATTATCCCCGCTCGCGCGCCCAAAGGCGAACCTTCTTAAGCAGAGTACACATATATATAAGAGTTAGAAATAAGAAATGGACCTGGCAGCGAATGCTGTGGACGAGGATGCGGCCAAGGTTATCGTCCACGCCCTTTCCATCCAACCATGCGCAACCCATAGCAAAAGAGGCCCCCGGCGGCGCCGGAGACCTCTTTGCAAGCAAGTTTGCTATGTGCGCAAGCGCGAACTACTTGGAGCTGCTGGCCTCGAAGGTGAAGGGGGTTGCCCAACCCTCGGGAACGGCGCCGGTCTTGCCGTTGCCCAGATCCTGGACAACCCAGCCCTCGGGCACGCCACCCTCGCCTTCCCAAGCGCCAACCTGGTGGCAGGAAGCGCAGGTGAAGACGGACTGATCATGCATGAGGTGGCAGGAGTTGCACTGCTGCACGCCATGGTAATCGCTATGCGGGTCAAAGCTGAAGTCCTTGGTGGAGGACTCGGTAGCGCCCGGCATCACGCCAGCGCCCAGATGGCAACCGCTCTGCAGGCAGAAGTCGTTCGAGAAGGTGACCTTGTCGAACGGCTGGGTGTAGTCGCCGGACAGCTGGATCTGGACCTCGTGCACCATCTGGGGCAGGGTTGCCTCATGGCAGCCCAGGCACTGGTTGTTGGTAGCAGCACGGTGCTTGTAAGCCAGGGTGGTGGTGTCCTGGGTGTAGGTCTGGTAGTACTTGCCCATGGTGCTGTGGCAGATAACGTCGCAGCACTCAGGCGTTGCATGCCAGGCCCAACCGGCAACGCCGATGACGGTCACAACGACCACAGCGGCGATAATGATCGGGAGGCGCTTGCCCTTCCAATCAAACTTCTTCTTAGGAGTTGCCTCGGGCGTACCCTCGGTGCTCTCCTTGATCTCGTCAGCCATTGTTTTCTCCTCTCGAGACCACTAGGCGTTCGCGGGGTTATCGCCGCAGTACTTCTTCAGCAGGCCGTCGTACTTGCGCGTACGCTCGTCATAGGCGACTCCGCCGTCGACCAGCAGGCCAAGCTCCTCAAGATCCTTGGACTCCTGCTCAAGACCCAGGTCTGCCAGGCACTGCTTAGTGGGGCAGCCCAGCTCCTCGTCCCAACCAAAGCGCTTGTAGAACATGGTGAGGGACTTCTTCCAGTCCTCTCGATCCATCTTGTCGGTACCAGCGGTGAAGGGCTTGATGTCGGGATCCTTGGTGAAGACCCACTCGGTGATGACGTCATGGATGTTGCGCATGTCGTTGCAGCCCATCTTGCCGTCCTTGTCCTTCATGCCGCGGACGGTGTTGACGCGCTGGAGGGTCATGATACGCTCGCCGGCCTTGTACAGGTCGTCGATGGTGACCTCCTGGCCGGTGACGGCGGTGTAGAACTGGGCCTCGAGGTCCAGGTCGCCGCGGTAGCCGCGCTCCTTAGCGGGAGCCATGGCCATGGGCCACACCCAGTTGCACAGCGTCAGGGAGTCATGCAGGACGTCGGTGACGATGCTCCACCAAGCGAACTCGACCTTGTGCTCGTTGATGGGGGTGTAGTTCTTGTCCGGATCCATGGCGTCCTCGCCGCCGAACATCTCCTTTGCCATTTCCTTCTTGAGCTCGATGGGAAGACCGCAGCCCTGGAGGTTAACGGCGGAGTGGATCATGTCATCGCGGTTGAAGACCATGTTGTACAGGCCGCCAACCTGGGCGAAGCACTCGATGGCGTGGTGAACCGGCCAGCCGCGGTAGTTGATCAGCGCGGAGGTCTTGTTCTCGAACCAGTCGGGACGGTTCCAGTGATCCTTGTCAGCCCAAACGTACGGACCGTGACCAAGCCAGGAAATGGGCTTGTTCTTGGTGTCGTTGGATGCGATATCCAGGAGGATCTTGATGAACGACGTGGGATCGCCGGACATGATGCCCTCGAAGTTGTACTCAGCCATCTGCTCGGGAGTGCAGTGCTCGGCGAGGATGCCCTCCTTGTAGGTCCAGGCAAGGTCGCGATAGAGCTGAGCATAGTTGCACCACAGACCAAGGTCGTCGACCGTGACGGAGATCAGCTGGTTGTAGAAGACGGACAGGTCGGTGAGCGTCTTGTTCTCGCCCTCCTGGATGCCCGGAACCTGCATGATGGGCTGCATGTACGCGGAGAACGGGAAGTTGGGAACGCAGGTGTTGCCCGAGGACTCGTAGCCGGTGGCTTCCTGAACCTGGGGGACCTTCACCTGGGCGTAGCAACGCACGGGGCAGCCGTGGCAGCCGGCCATCTTCACGGTGTACTTCTCAGCTGCGGGGCCAAGGTCCTTGGTGGACTTCATGCAGCGATAACCCATGGTGTTGGGCTCGAAGGGCTTGGGCTCGCCGGTCTCGATGGGGCCGCCCTCGGCAGCTGCCCAGTAGAGACCCTTCTTGGCGGTCCAACGAGAACCCTTGTCGTAGTACTCGGCCCAGGACTGCTGGGTGGAGGGGACGACATGGTTGTTGTTAGAGCCAAGGACCTGGGCGATCATGTAGTCGGACAGGTCGGCAACCATCTGCGGGTCGGCAACGTTAACGGCCTTGGTGCCCTTGACGACGACTGCCTTGACCTTCTTGGAGCCCAAAACGGCGCCCAGGCCAGCGCCCGCGGAGTGGGAGCGGCTGTTCATGACGCACGCGTAAGGGAGCAGGTTCTCGCCCGCAGGGCCGATGGCGGCGACGCAGCACTCAAGGCCGTGCTTCTTGCACAGGGCCTCGGTGGTCTCGCGGGTGCCCTTGCCCCAGAGAGCGGAGGCATCCTCGATGCTGATCTTGTCATCGTTAATGAAGATGTAGACCGGGGTATCGGCCTTGCCCTCGATAATCAGGCCGTCGTGGCCGGAGTACTTGAGCATGGCGCCCAGCTGACCGCCGCAGTGGCAGTCGACAACCAGGTGATCCTGGGTAAAGGTGGACAGGGTAGCCCACGTAGAACGACCGGCCAGGGGAACGCCGGCACCGGTGAGGGGGCCAACAGCGAGAACGGCCTTGTTCTCCTCGTCCATCCAGTCGACACCTGCGGGGACCTCGTCGTACATGATCTTGTTAGCAAAGCCCATGCCGCCGATGTAGTCCTTCTGCATCTCGACATCGGACTCTTCGGTGATAGCACCGCTCGTAAGGTTGACGCGGGCGATCCAGCCAGCCCAACCGTAAGAGGTATCAGCCATTTACTTCTCCTATCCTTAACCGATCTTGCCGCCGGCGACGAAGTCCTGCTTCTCGGAGACGAGCGGCCAGGGGTTCTCCTGCTTGGTCGGGCCGGAGGAGTGGCTCACGTCCTCCCACTCGATAAGCTCGATCGCGCCGTTGGGGCACTGCTCGGCGCAGCGGCCGCACGCGATGCACTTAGAGGACTTGCCGGTGACGGTGTTCACCACGGGCATGTGATAGGGGCACGCGGCGACGCAGGTGCCGCAACCAACGCACTTCTCGGCGTCAACGTAGCGGATGCCGTTGTCGTCAGTGAGGATGGCGCCCTGCGGGCATGCGGTCTGGCACAGGGCCGTCTTGCACATGTGGCAGGCGCGGACGTTCCACTCGCAAGAGTAGTAGATACCGTCGCCGGACCCAAGCTCTTTACCAAACTGGTAGCCGTCGTGCACGTGGATGCGGGCGGCTGCGGGCTGGGACACGCCATCGTTCTGAAGCGTGCAGCTCATCTCGCAGCGCTGGCAACCGGTGCAACGGGCGCGGTTTACCTTGAGCACGTGGGACGGGGTCGCATAGTAGTCGACCTTACCCTTCGAGCTCGTGGGAGCCGCTGCGGCGGTGTCCGGCAGAAGACCCAGGGCCACCATGCTCGCGACGAACGCGCCAGAAACCTTCACAAACCCGCGACGGGTGAAGAAGGAGTCGAGGCGATCCGCGCCGGAGCCAACCTGCTCCAAAGCGGTGTTCTCTTTCATAGTTCCCTCCCCTTACTGCATTACGCGATACGCCCAAGGGACGGCGCATCGCACCTTTACTTTGGCGGGACCGTTGGCGATACAGTCTCCGCCGTTAGTATGCATTGTGGGTCAAGGCGCGATCTTCGATTCACCTTGTTATGGGTATCTTTGAAAAATAGTCCGCGATTGGCCTAAAACCTTGTCACCTGTTATAGGGTACACGCTGTACCTGCGGGTTTACATTTGATAACCAGTGGCGTTGAACCACTACAAACGCTTTATTTTGCTAGAGTTTCTATATTCCCCATTGTATTTATAGGTTGATTTTCTCGTCCACTATATTCATATGGGAGCGCTCTTCATAACGTTTTGCTTGTGTTGCAAACAAACCTTGTGGCAGCGAGGCGCCAATCGATGCACAATAGACTGGTTCAACAGTCACTCAAGAAACGCGACACCCACGGAGGTCGTCCATGCTATCCGAACGCCTACTTTCCAAAACCGTTGGCATAGGAGCCCGTCAGCTCTTCCGCTCTAAGGGCGAGTGTGCCCGCACGCTGCCCGCGCCGGAGGCGGGGCACGAGTACCTGCTCTACGTTCACATCCCATTCTGCGACGTGCTGTGCCCGTATTGCTCCTTCACACGCTTCCCCTTCCGCGAGGAGGCGGCGCGCCGCTACTTCGAAGCGCTGAGGCGCGAGCTCAAGATGATCCATGACCTTGGCTATCGACCGCCCAGCGCCTACATTGGCGGCGGCACGCCTACCATTATGATGGACGAGCTCGAGCGCACCATCGATTACATGCGCGAGCTGTTCCCCACCATTAAAGAGGTTTCCAGCGAAACCAATCCGCCGCACCTTGACCGCGAGCGCCTTAAGCGACTGAGCAATATGGTCCAGCGATTCTCCGTTGGCGTGCAGAGCTTTGACAACACCTTGCTCAAGCGCATGGACCGCTACAACAAGTACGGCAGCGCCGAGGAGATTGTCGAGCGTATCCAAAGCGTTCACGACATGTTCGACACCTTCAATGTGGACATGATCTTCAACTTCCCGGGCCAGACCCCCGAGATGGTCTCGCGCGATATCGACGTGTTCCGCACCACCGGCGCCAACCAGATCACCTACTATCCGCTGATGGCATCGCCGGGGTCCGAGAAGCTCATGCAGACTTGCTTCCACGGACAGGTCGATTACAACCTGGAAAAGGATCTGTACAACACGCTGTTTGACAAGATGACCGCACCGGTTGAGAAGGGCGGCGTGGGCTTCTACGCTACGGACGTCTACACCTTCGCCAAGGACCGCGACGCCATGATCGACGAGTACGTGGTCGATTACGGCGAGTACGTGGCGGCAGGCTGTGGCGGCTACTCCTTCTTGGGCGATGACATCTACACCAACGACTCCTCGCTGGATGGATACTGCCGCCGTATCGAAGAGGGAACCATGAGCGTTGCCTCCCATATCTCCATGGGCCATGCCAACGGCAAGCGCTATCGCATGGGTCGCGAGCTGTTTGGCCTGCGCCTGGACAACCGCGCTTGGAGGCGCGACTTTGGCAAGTACATTCAGTACGACATGCCCGTCGAATACGGCTACCTAGCCGCCAACGGCGCCTTTGATAAGAATAATGCGGACGAGCTGACCCTTACCCGCAAGGGCCGCTACCTTGTCTTGGTTATGATGCGCCAGATCTTTATTGGCATGAATACGGAACGCGATCGCCTGCGCACCTTGCTGCCCGAGTGCGAGCGCAAGATGTTCGCCGACTCCGCCGCAAAGCAGATCGCGGCGGCGAAGGCTGCCGACGAAGCGGCGGGCGCGGACCAATAAGCGGCCGTCAGCCTACAGGGCAGCCCATTCTAGGTGACTAAAAAACGGAGGCGGACAAGCGCGGTCTGCCTCCGTTTTTGTTTCTTTACGCTCCGTGCGTGCCGTATTCGGCAATATAGTCCAGAATCTCTTGGCGAGAATGCAGGTCCGTCTTGTCGTAGATGCGCTTGATATGCGTATGCACCGTGTTGGGCGACAACTTAAGCTCCTCGCTTACGCGCGCTTGGGTGTGACCCAGGGCGTAGAGCGTGAGCACCTCTACCTCGCGGCCCGTAAGGCCAAAGGTCTGAGCCATCTCCATGACCGACGTCGCAATGTGCACGCTGGGCTTTTGGTTCACCATGGGGGCCTGGGCCTGCGGGGAGATGGCAAGCACGCCCATCAGGGGGATGCGGCGCACGTCCGCCTCTGTAATGGGACCCTCGGCGCGGCTGCTCTCCGTTTGCTCGGACGGCGCTGCCAGCAACTTGGTAAACACCACCTGCGTGGCCACCAGCACAAAAAAGCTCATGATCGATATGATGACCGGCGCGTTGCTGGGCATCACGCGAGTGATAGCCGTATCGAATTTCATACCGGCGACTGCCAGCATATTGCTCGCCACCCACGCCGCAGATGCGTAATAGAACGAATCTCGCCAGCCAAAGCTAATGAACGCAATGGTCAAGTACCAGATAAACGCGTTGAGCACCATCGAGGCCGCCATGACAAACGAGGCGCCGATGCTGATGGTCTTGGGCCAGATCGCAAAAAAGATGGCGCCCAGCGCGATGAGGATCTCCATAACAACCCAAATGCTGGTGGTCAGCGCGCGCATGCGCGACTTAAGGCCGTTTCGCACCCACAGGGCGGCGACCACCCATACAAAGATCATGATGAGAAAGCGCGGCACCGTGCTCATGTAGATAGGGTCGCCAGCGGGAAATCCTCGTCCCATGCCAATGGGGATGGAGATGAACCATATGCCCACGGCGGCCACCACAAGAAAGCTGCGGTTAGAAAAGCGATTCTCGTCCGTACCAAAATACGATTCGGACACAGCGGGGAACGAGTCGCTAGGCGCGTCCATGGTGCGCGAGATCTTGATGGCGATCATTTGGGCCGCCGTAAACAGGGCGCCCGCGGCATACCACACAAGCTCGCTGGAGAAGCTCAGCATAAACGTGGCGGTCTCGGAAAGGGCCAAAGCGGCAAACACTACAACCACCGCGGCCTGGGCGGAAACCCCGCGCAGCTTTCGCAACCAGTAAAACTCAAGGTAGGTGCTGCCCACAGTGATACCAACGCCCAGCAGCAGAACCATCCAGGGCAAAGGCGCCGCACCAAGCACCTCGAGCACCGCAGACGCCAGCGCGCACGCACCGGCGAGCACCACCGCACCGGCCGTGGTGGACGAGATAAAACGCTTATCAAAGCGCTTGACCACCAACGTCGACAAAAAGAGCAGCGAGATTATCACAGCGGAGATAAACATGGTGAAGCCGGAGAACGTAGAGGTGCCCGTGGTGGCGTGCGCAACCTGAATGCAGATATTAACCACGGTCGAGCTCAGCGCAAGGCCGAATATCGAAGGTAGCAGCACCTTGTAGGCATCAAAGCCCAATGGCGGCATAACCGTCTGGTCCGCTTTTTCCTGCGACACGCTCTCTCCCCTTTTTGTTCCTTTGGAGCCGTTGGCGCGACTACGCTTCTACGCTGCCATAACGTTTGCTCCAAAACCATCTCTGGCGATGGTTTAGTATACCTTGTACTACACTGGTTTGCATGGACCTAACAACATATGAGCCACACATTGAAAGGCGCGCAATGACCGACACTACCGATCAGCAGCCAACAATTCCACCCGCCGCGCTGGAAAGCGACACCTCGCCCGCCGAGAATGCGGAAAAAGACACCCCCCAGCTCACGGATGAGCAGCGGGCGGAAATTCACCAGCACAACGCCCTTGTTCGCGCATGGGATAAAGCCCTTACCGACATGCGACAGCGCTCTTATGAGGGCAAGCTCACCACACCCGCGCGCTGGAAGCGCCTTGCCATCGCCCCGCAGGAGATGGATGCCGCGGCGTTCGAGGCGGGCCTTATGGACTACATCGAGAGCAACCCCCATGCCGATGATTCCCCCGCTATCGGCCACATGGAAGCTCCCAAGCCCTTGGACGTGCTGCTAGAAGGACAGGATGTGGACGAGGACACGCCCCTGCCCAACCCGGACGTGTCCGATGTGGTGCTGCTCTACGGCAAGAAATCCGTCTACCTCTATTCCAAGCCGCTTCTCTCTAGCAGCTTTGCCCATGCGCTGTTCATCACCACGGAAAACGACGACTTCTCGACGTTTATCGACGTAGTGCGCACCGAGTCGCGCGTGTACCCCCGCCCTGTATCCATCCTCGACTTCATGAACCCGCCCTACCTGTGGTCTATCGAGAAAACCCGCAGCCTTTTTGAGAGCATTGGGGACGAAGAGGCTTTTGCAGACATCCATTCTTGCAAGACCAGCTTGGATGAGACCTTCTTCTACTCCACCAGATTCCTCAGCGACGCCCAAGGCAAGGCCCTGGCGGAATTCTATGGCGTTGAGAAGGGCCGCAACCCCTAAAGACCGGGCGCGCGGCGATTACTCGCTCAGCCGGCGCCTCGTCCACACCGTTCTTACCGCCCGAGCTTGCCGTAACGCCTCGCGCACCGCAACACCTACGCACCACCAACCCGGAAGGAATACCATGGCCAAACAGCGCCTTACCCAAGACACCCCGTTCCTGCGCACGCCGGACATGTACCAAATTGAGAACGACGCCCCCATCACCGAGTACGCCGACGCCACCCTTGACCTTATTGCGGATGCTGCCAACTGCGGTATCCCCGATGGCGCCAACGCCTTTTGCAGCGTGGGCAAGGAGAAGCGCGGCACGGTTCAAATGCAGCTCTTCGCCCGCATTGATCCGGATACCGAGACTTTTGAAGAGGTGGGCTTTCGCAGCCACGGATGCCTAGCCGCCATTGGCTGCGCGGCCCTGCTGGCAAACAAGCTGCCCGGTAAAACCTTTGAGCAAGCGCTCGCCATCACCAAGGAAGAACTTGATGAGGAGCTGGGAGGGCTTCCCAAGAGCCGCATCTACACGCTGGTATTTGGCATCGAGGCGGTTCGCGCGCTCATTGGCGACTACTGCCTGCGCATCAAGGGCTACTCCCTGGCGCAGCTTACCCAGGAGATTCCCTGCGATTATATGTGCGTCAACTGCCTGCTCACGGAAAACTGCTCCCTGCGCGACGAGCGCGTTGACCAAGAGATGCGCGAGCTGGGCGAAATCGAGTAGCGCAAGGGTTGCCAACACCCCGTCACGCTACAATGGATGTATCTGACCTGCGCGGCGCGCGCCGCTTGTACAGAAGGAGTCGCCGGTGATCGACCGCTACACTCGCCCCGAAATGGGACACATCTTCTCCCTTGAGAACAAGTACGCCATCTGGCAGGAGATCGAAGTGCTCGCCTGCGAGGCCCACGCCGAGATGGGCAAGATTGGCATCACGCGCGAAGAGGCCGCGTGGATTCGCGAGCACGCCAAGTTCAGCAAAGAAGAGGTTGACGCCATCGAGGCCGTCACCAACCATGACGTCATCGCATTCCTCACCAATATGGGCGAGTATATCGACGCCGAGGTGCCCGAGGGCGAGCCCAAGCCAAGCCGCTGGGTGCACTACGGCATGACCAGCTCCGATCTGGGCGACACCGCCCTGTGCTATCAGCTGGTCCAGGCTACCGATATCATTATCGAAGACGTTCGCAAGCTGGGCGAGATCTGCCGCCGCCGCGCCTTTGAAGAGCGCGAGACCCTGTGCGTTGGCCGCACCCACGGCATCCACGCCGAGCCCATGACCTTTGGCATGAAGTTTGGCAGCTGGGCATGGGAGCTCAAGCGCGACCTGGATCGCCTGCTCGATGCACGCAAGAACGTCGCCTTCGGTGCGATCTCCGGTGCGGTGGGCACGTACAGCTCCATCGACCCGTTTGTTGAGGAGTACGTCTGCGAGCGCCTGGGCCTGGCCCACGACCCGCTGTCCACCCAGGTCATCTCGCGCGACCACCACGCCTATCTGGCCGGCGTTCTGGCAACCACCGCTGCAACCTGCGACCGTATCGCCACGGAAATTCGCAACCTGCAGAAGACCGATACCCTTGAGGCCGAAGAGCCGTTCAAGAAGGGTCAAAAGGGCAGCTCTGCCATGCCCCACAAGCGCAACCCCATCACCCTGGAGAAGGTCTGCGGCCTGTCTCGCGTGGTGAAGGCGAACGCCCAGGTCGCCTTTGACAACGTCGCCCTGTGGCACGAGCGCGACATCTCGCACAGCTCCGCCGAGCGCGTGGCCCAGGCAGACAGCTTTATCGCCCTTGACCACATGCTCAACTGCCTTATCCGCATCGTCGACGGACTCATCCTGTACCCCGCGCGCATGCAGGCGAACCTCAACCTCACCCGCGGCCTCATCTTCTCTTCCAAGGTCCTGCTGGCCCTGGTCGACACCGGCATCACCCGCGAGGACGCCTACAAGATCGTCCAGCGCAACTCCATGGCGGTCTGGGACGATGTCCACGCCGCGGTCGACGGCCCCAACCTGCGCGAGCGCCTGGAAGCAGACCCCGAATGCACTGTTTCTTCCGAGAAGCTGGATGAGATTTTCGATCCCTGGGATTTCCTCACCCGCATCGACGTGGTGTTCAAGCGCTTGGAAACGCTCTCCTTTGAGGAGTAAAGCCTCCCTTATATGCATCTGCCAAGGCCTCGGGGCACATCCCGGGGCCTTTTTCATGCCCCGCCCCTCGCATTTGAATCGATCTTATAACCCTGGTAGAGCATGCCGGCGCACCCTATACGCCCAGCACACTGACTGCGCATGAAAAACCCGGCACCTTGCGATACCGGGTTAAACAATCTCTGGAGCGGGCAACGGGACTCGAACCCGCGAGTGTCAGCTTGGGAAGCTGATGCCTTACCACTTGGCGATGCCCGCAAAATGAAAGCCATCTCTGGCCGTTTGATAAGTATATCCCGCACCACCTGAGGCGGCAAGACTTCATTTCCCGACCGCGGAGTTCCTTTATTTCTCCGGGTTGGAACATACAAAGCATGCTTTTGAGCTACCGGCGTGCTCTTTTGATGATAAACCGCACCCCTTGATAACGGATATAGAATCCAAGCACCGTGCTCGGCAGGCATCGACCTGCACGTTCGTTATACCTGTAAGAATCTTCGATACGCACGCCTACACATTTGGAACGTTCCATATCACCTTGGGGTGCAAAGACGCGTCTAGGCTCCTTTCTCATCCGCACACTATACGCGCGAGAAAGGACATGCCATGAACCACCACCCACCCAGCTGCAGACAATCGCTTCTCACCCTCATGTCTTCCTTTAATCCGCCCGCGGCGATTCTAGGCCTTGTCATCTTTGCCGCAGCCATTGTGGGTAGCCTTACACCCATTTTCCACCTTGTGGCTGCAGACACCGGTAAGGCAAAGATCATTGAAGTTGCCGAAAATGAATTTGAGGACGAGGGCTACGCCCCATCTATCGACTTCGACACCATAACAATCGAAAGCGGCTGGGTGGAAGAAACCGATGTTTCCAAGTACTACAGCACGTCTGGAGGCACGGAACCCAACCCTGACGGCTCCAGACCGGTTGTGGCACCACGCGGAAAAGGCTATGCCTTCTTTATCGATGAGAGCACACCGAAGGATTCTCGTCCAACCCTGCGCTATTCCGGCGGATCATACGGAAAAGACAACGTAGACGCGCTTGTTACGCTGGTAGATTGGGATTATCTAGAACCAACCTGCGGTTGGGACGAGTTTCCCGAGGTTAAGGATCAGTGGTTTGAGGAATTCCGCACCGGCGTCTTTGTAAGCGACCTCTGGCGCTCTGGTGCAGACGATGAGACCGGTTATCAGAATTTCAACTTCTACACCGTGGGACTCGCCAACATTCGCGTCGATGTCTCCTGGGTCTACGCGGGAACCAATACGCCTATCGAGCTCAAGGGGCATATGACCTGCATGGATCTGGACGTTAGTCAGTCGTTTGGATTTGGCGGATCCGTTACCCAGGCGCGCGTTGTCTCCAACAACGACCATCTGTCGATCACCGATGACCAAACGCGCGTTCAGAGCGAGAACACCGCGCTTGATGATCAATACAAGCGCAACCCAGAAGAATATCGCATGGGTCTAGTGGGTGCGTATTACGACACCACGGCGGAAGGAAAGCTCAAGACACCCACCGAGCTCTACTTTGGTGCCAGCTGGCGGGGCCTGGGAACAACCTGCGTCTCCTTCTTCGCCATGACCTCGGAGTTCCTCACACTGCCCAACCCAGAAGACGACATACCGGAGAATCCGCCCGCACCCGTGAAATCCGCCGACAAGACAAGCGGCGTCTCCCTTGGCGACCAAGTCATCTACACCATCGATTTCACCGCGCACGAGCAAGGCGTTAATTGTCGTGGCGGATACCGATATACCAATCTCGACATCATCGATGTCTTGCCGGATGAAATGCGCTATGTAGACGGTTCCAGCTACCTCACCGATGAAAGCGGCGCCCGCATAGAGAATGCCGGTCGCGTCATCTACGAAGGCGATAACGAGAACCCAGTGGAAAACACGGTTCGCTTCGAGTTCTACCCCGATTACCTGCAGACTATGAAGATGGAGGGCGAGCATTACTTCTTTATCTTCAAAGCGGAACTGACCGAATACCCAAAGAGCGGCAAGCGGCTGGACGGCCACCTCTTTGTTCGCAACTCCAGCTATGTGCTCATCAACCAAAGCGGCAAGCTTCCCTCGAACAACGTGGACACGCTGTTGGTGGAACCCGTGCTCTCCGTCGACAAAACCGCAGACAAGTATGAATACCAGGTGGACGATACCATCACATACACCGTTGTGTACAAGCAGACCGCCAAGAACGCCCAGGCGCGAGAAGCCATCATCTCTGACAACCTTCCTGAAGGCCTTGAACTTATAACCGACACTGTCAAGGCAACCGGCTTGAAAGACCTGCCCGATCCAGATATCAACGAGAACAAATGGTCCTACTCGTTTGACAAGTTCAACTATGGCGACACCATCACCGTTACCTATCAGGCACGGGCGACAAACCACGGCAACGGGCAGGAGATCGTCAACAACGCCTCGATCCACGCGAACAACGCTGCCGACCAAGATGATCCAGCCGAAGTATGGATCAACTCCGCCGCCCTCGACATAACAAAGGAAGTCGATAGATACGAAGGCTATGTTGGCTCGTCAGATATCGACCCGGGATTTTTCGAATACACCGTGACCCTTAAGAACGCCAAGCGCGGAACCATCGCGAACGATGTTGTGATAAGCGATGATTCGCTTCCTAAAGAGATGCCGGTAGGTAGAAATAACGACGGAGCGCTGCGCGTCGAGGTGAAGGTGGACGATGGCTCTGACAACACCATGACATGGGTTGGAGATAGGGCCGAAGGAAGCTTTGCCGACGTAGCATATCCCATAGGCGACGATGATACCGTCCACAGCCAAACGGCGCCCCAACCCGTTACCTGGAACCTCGACCCATCGGGCACCGGATGGAAGCTGTCCTTTGACCATCTGAACGATACAACCACTGTGACGGTCACTTACCGTGCCTACCCGCAAGACGCCGCGTCTGGCTGGGAGGTTGAAAACAAAGCTATCGCCCAGGCGGATAACTCAAGCAAAGATGAGGATACCGCGCTGGTCTGGATCAACCAGCCCCACCTCGCTGTTGATAAGGAAGCTAACCTTGAGTCCTTCTCCGTTGGCGACCATATTGTCTACCACGTGACGGTAACCAATGAGACACCCGGTACCCTTGGTCGCGACCTGGTGATTTCAGACCTTGCCCACACCGAGGGCATCGAGTTGATTCGCGGATCGATACGCGTATACGACTCACGCAATGAGGACATCACCGATGAGTGCACCATTTCTAGCAAACACGGCCAGGAAACCTTTATTGTCCAGACGCATCGCGACATCATCAACAAGTCGGACTCCAGAAGTGTCTGGAAGGAGGGTGAGCTGCGTGAGGCAAAGGGGCGCAATCCCCTCGACGGTGATGGAGAGACCTCTATAACGGTCGAGTACCAAGTTGCAATATCGGACGCTGAGCTTGCAGGCAAGACAATCGACAACACCGCGCTCGCCGTCACCGATGAGCCCAACACGCAGACAACGGACGACGAAGTGGTGAACGTTGATGGTGCCAGGCTGATTGTTGAGAAGTCATCCGACAAGCCAACCTATCACGTTGGAGATGTGGCTGAATATACCCTGGTGATTCGCCAAACACGTGAAGCGGGAATCGCACGAAAGGTTGTGATACATGATGCTTTTGACCAGGTAGATCTTGCATCCATTGTTGAGGACAGCATTGTGGTCACCGGCCCAGACGGCAACGCGGTTGATGTTGAGCCGAAGTTTATCGTCCAAAAAGATGAGCGAATCACCGGATTCGAAATACCCACCGGCATTGATTTGGAGGACGAGCAAGTAATCACGGTCTCTTACCAAGTCAACATGGAGGCTCCTGCCCAGATGCTCGACAACAAAGTGAGAGCCCGGGCGGAAGGATCGTTGGAAGGCGTGGACCAGCACAGCGTAGAAATTCTTGAAGCAAAACCCCAGGCCTCAATCTCCAAGACTGTGCAAGACGAAAAGCTCGCACTTAATGAAACCGCACGCTATACGGTAAGGGCAACACTGAGCTCCGGCAAAGCTGATAACGCCGTCATCTCTGACACAAGCCTGCCAAAAACGACCCCTATCGATTTCGATAGCATCACGGTTACTAAGAACGGGACCCTGCTTGAGGACGAGGTCAAGCATGCTGACAATGGATTCAGCGTCGCTTGCGGAAGCCTGGCGGCAGGGGATGAGATCGCGATATCCTACAACGCAACGCCATCCGACCCTTCGCTCAAGGGTGCCTCCGTTGTCAACGTGGCCACCTTGGACTTTGATGGGCTCGATGAGCCGCTAGCAGACGACGCCGTTGTTCATATCGAAGACGATGCGGACGAGGAGCCGGGAGATCCGGACACCCCGGATAATCCGGATCCCGACGGCCCAGACAATCCTAATGGCCCGAACGATGTCGATGAGCCCAGTAATCCCGATCAGCCTGACACGTCGGGAACCGATGATCAAGACAAGGACCTTGGTAAAGACCTTGGCAAAACCGGTGATTGGCTCATGAGCAATCTACCCACGGTAACGGTTCTTGGCGTTGCGATATGCATATGCCTCGCCGCCATCATCACCCACAAACGTCCCCGTCACTAATCAAAGGGTGCGCCTGGCAACCGCCGGGCGCACCCCGCTTGGATAAGGGAACCTATGCATTCAGCAACCCATAGAGCGCTTCGATTCTTGATAGCAGCATGCACTGGCTGTGCCGTTATGGTATCGGGTTTTTTCGGATGGTACCTGCAACCGCTCATCTCAGCCGACATAGAATATGAACGCTTGAGAGCGTTCTGCAAACCGATGGACCCAAACGCAATCGATAATCGATCGAACTCACGCGAGAACGGGCACGATGCCGAGGATGCGGGCGCCCCTCCGCGTCTATGCTCTGAGTTATTGGAGAACAGCAGGCATATTGATTGGGATGCACTCTCGACTATAAACAAAGACGTTATCGGCTGGATCTATGTCCCCAATACGCCAATCGACTACCCTATAGTACAAGCACCCGAAAACGATTCGGAAAAGTACCTGCGAACCACCTTTGAAGGCTCCGTAGCCTACCCCAACAACCAGGGAACAATTTATCTGGACTCAGACAACGCTGACGATGGCCTCTTCTCTTCCGCCCCCGTCATATACGGCCACTACCAGCTCAACGGCTCTATGCTCTCATCCTTCTCAAAGAATGATTCGGTCGACGAGCTTTCAAGACATGACCAGGTATTTCTCTATACTCCTACCACCATGTTTCACGTAGAACTATTTGCGGGAAATATCGTTGACGCATCGACGGAGAAGATTAAGACATCATTCACCAGTCGGCAGGCACTTGCTTCATGGATAAAGGAAAAGCTGGACGAATCGGAGGCCGTTCTATATCGGCCATCCTCAATCGACCAGCTCTTCACGTTTGTAACATGCTCATATAGCAGATGGAAGGATCAGCGAACGTTAACGTACGGCATGGTTATAGAGTCAGCATCAGCAGAGGCCGTTGAATACTACTCTGCGGATGAACCGGCGTCGGTTGATTGAGCGTCAGCCGCCTGGTCCGCATCCAATGAATCGTCAACGTTTTGACTCTCGTCGCCAGCCATCTCATTGCGCTCCGCGGCATCCTCTGCATACGCCTCCTGCCGTTCCGCGCGAACGTCCTCTGGAGTGGACCATTTAACGCCAAGAACATAGGAAACACCAAAGCCCAGGGCAACGGCTGTGGCCGCCCCTATAAGATATGCAACCCAATGTTTACGGATAAAGGCGAACACGGTACCTCCTGCCTTCGAACTTCCTCTATGCTATCAGCTTTTGCTGACATGGTAGCAATTACTCGCAGTGGACACACAAGCCAAAATATAGATGCGCTCAATCAGAAAAGTGGGTAGACAGCTTTCAATACATGTTGAACGGGATGAGTGCTTGTCACCTCTCACTACCGAAAGGATCCGCCATGAATCAGCCCTCCTACGAGCTCTTCATCATGCCTACCTGCCCATTTTGCCTGAAGGTTCTTTCGTTCATGAAGTCCAAGGGGATCGAGCTGCCACTCAAAGACACCACGGCCGACCCCGTCGCCCGCCAGAGACTTCTTGATGTTGGAGGCAAGACCCAGGTCCCCTGTCTCTTTATCGATGGTAAGCCCTTGTATGAATCGAACGATATCATCGACTACCTCGACAACGCCTTTTAACAGATGATCTTGATAGCAAAGGACCCCACTTGCGAGCGGGGTCCTTTTTCTCGGCGCAAATGCGATGGAGCGCTGGTTAGGAACGCCTGATGACCTCGGTCACCACATCGGCAACCTTGTTGATGTTCTCATCGTTCACGTTGTAAGGCATGTCTTCCTCACTGTGAGAACAGGCGAAATGCGCGCCCTCGATACCGGCGATGGTCAAAGAGCGCAGGCTCATATTCATCGCCGCATGTGCGTCCGTATTCACATACGGCATATCGACGGCGCCGATTTCATGATGGAAATCGCTAGAAACCTGCTGAACGAGCTTCATGATGCGCTTATCACCCTTGAGAGCTCGGGAATCGCCTTCGGATGCAAGCATTGCAACCTGGCCGGCGCCGACGCTCTCGAGGTTAATCAGAAAAACGCCGCGCAGCTTATCGCGATGAGTCTCAAGGAACGCCTTGAGACCGGCGTTGCCGCACTCGGAGGCGCCGGTGGCAACAAACCAAATGTCATGGCCAAGCAGCTCATCATCACCCATGGAGGTGATAGCGTCGCGAAGTTCAAGCTCAGTTACGCCGTCGATGCCCGTCGCGCCGCCCTTCCAGCCGTTATCATCTCCGTCGAAGTTGTCCCAAGAGCCAATTTCGCCGCCGCTGCGCTTAGCGTCGAAGTCATCATCGACTCCAAGCCACTCGCTCATGCTTTCCTGCTGCTTCTTCTTGCGACCAAACAGGCCGCCCAGGCAGCGGCGCTGCTTCTTGGGCTGCGGGGCGGGGGCCTTAATAGTCTCAAAGACCTGCTGTTCTTGTACGGGAGCGGGAGCGGGCGTGGGCTGGGGCGCTGAGCTCACAACGGAGAAGCCCCTGCTGGCTGCAGACGTGGTGGAGGGGGAAGCCGACGCAAAGGGATCGGCGGGCTTCACCGAGGGGTCGGGCAAATCAAACAGCGGAGACCTGTTCTGCGACGCATTCTGTTGCTGGAACGCCTCGATGCCGGGAACCGCGGGGATACGGCGGGCGTTCGCGGGAACAGAGATATCCGGCACGTTGATTGAGCGCGGCGGAACATGAACCGCGGGCTGCGGCTGTGCGATCTGGGCCATAAGGGAATCCACCGTCTCCACGGGGCGACGAGGCATCGTGTGCTCGGTGGCAGTCGGCATGGGCATAGCTTGAGTCGCACCCGGCTTCATGACGTTTTGCGGCATCTGGAACAGCTGGGTGTCAGCCGTCACATCAACCATGGGCTGCTCGACAGGCTGAGCCTCGCTCTGACCGTCAACCGTAGAATCACTCGGCTCGACCGATTCGGCATCCCCATCGGACCCTACGCTCGACTCGTCTGCAGAATCGCCTTCCTCGACAGCGTCGATGGAGACAGACTCAGCAACTTCCCCTTCGATATCCACGAGCTCGGACTCGGATACAACGCCCTCGCCATTGAAGGAGTCTTCGTCCTCCACTTCATCGCCATCGCAAACTTCAGCTTCCTCTGCAGGCTCCTCCTCAGAAGCGCCCTCGGTATCAGCGTCCTCATCATCGATGTCGAAATCACTTGCATCAGCGTCATCGACGGCGTCGATTACCTCATCGATATCAGAGGCTGCCTCGTCATCATCAACGATTTCGTCGTCCTGCGAGACCTCCTCGGACGCCTCTTCAACGGCGACGCCCTCAACACTTTCATCGATCTCGTCATACATGCCGTCGTCGATGATTTCGTATTCAGCTTCAAGAATATAGTCATCCGCATCATCGGCGTAATCAAGGTACGCGCTACGCATGGACTGGTCGGACTCATCTTCATACCCATCAAACGAGTCCTCGTCGTCCTGCTGCCCCGTCGCCTCATCCTCTGCGTAAGCGGAGGAGCCGCCAAACTCTGCCGGAACCGCCCACATGGACGTTTGGTCGACGCGCTGGGGTTCAAGGTCCTCCTCGATGGGCGCTTCTTTATAAGCAGCGGATTCAACCGTCTGAGACTCATAGCTCTCATCCGTAAGAGGCGTGTAGGCCTCATCGTCCTCATACTCAGAAGCGGGATTATGGGAAGCGGGCATGCTATCGCCGTCCGCCGGCGTCGGCGCAACCTCATGGTAGCCGGCAACGGGCGCGGGCACATCTTCTGCTTGACGCGTAGAGCCCTCGACCGGCTGAAGCACGGACTGAACCGCAGCCGGCACCACGGGCTGGACAGCCGGCTGGACAACGGGCTGGGGCTCCGGCTTCACGGGAGGAACAGCGGAAGCTCCCGCCTCGTACTCGATTGCGCACGCGGACGAAACCATGCCAAGGGCGCGAAGAACCTCAACGCCATAGCGAATATTACCCGATGCGTTGATGGGGAGAGCGGGGCTCTCGGGCTCGGCAGATACTGCGGGTGCAGCGGTCTGCGCCTCGGGCGCAACCTCAAACGCAACGGTTTTGTCAGCAGAAGCGGCCTGCGCAGAGCCCTCCACTTGAACGTCGGTATTAAGCAGAGCCGCGGCAAACTGCTCGGAGGTCATGGCGACGGTGGAGCCCGGGTCAGCCACGGGCTGAGATACGGGCTGCACGGCAGCGACGGCTTGGTTCGCGCGGCGGGCGGCCTCGACGCCCGCAGCTACCATGGTCTCGGCATCAAGTGCGGACCACATGGCGGTGGCGGCGGCGGCGGAAGACTCCTCGTCCTCATCATAAGCAGCGGCGGACGGGGTAGACGCATCAACGGAGCTCGCCTCATCCTGCTCCTCAACCTGCTCGTCCGCAGGGGCGGCCGCGCCATACTCATCCTCAAAGTCCGCATCCACGGCGTCTTGGTCAACCAGCTCCATAACGGGGGCGTAAGAGCGCTGCTCTTCCATGTACTGGTCAAACGGAACGTCGCCGGGGAACTCGTTGACGCCCTGGTACGGGGAGACCGCATCCATAACGCCAAGCATGGCGGCAACGGAAGACTTGTTGCAGACGGAACCGGACGTGTACGGAAGCACAAACTTGTTGGCTATGATCGCCACGGCGTTGGCAAGGGGAACCAGCGCGACAATGATGGCGAGGATCCAAAGCACGATCTTTGCCGGGGCGGGCACGGGCAGAAGGCGCACCACGGCCAAAATCGCGGGGGCAATCATGGCGAAGGGCAGCAGCTTCACCAGCATGGGCCGATAAGAAGCATAGGGCTCCTGCGACAAAAGGTCCGCGCGCGGGGAATCATAGTGGGCGACCACCACAACCGGGCGGTTACGCGGAGACGCCAGGGGACCAGAGGCCTTGTGGTATGCGATAACGTTTTGACTCAAGCCGCCGGCTCCCATGTTGGAGAGCACGGGATGGCCGGAGCGTTCCATGACAAACAGCACCGCGCCGGCGAGCGCGATGATGACGCCCACAATGCCGACGGCGCCGCCGATGCCCATAAGGACCGCGCCCACAAAGACCATGATGCCCATAGCTGCTTGGGCAACCTTTTCGCTGGAAGAAGCGCTAAATTCCTGAATCTCGGGCTGAAAGCCATGGTCTCTGAAGATATCGGCAACGATGTCAGCGGCTGCACGCTCCTCCTCGCTGCATGCCGGCGTGATGCCGGTGTTCTGCAGCAGGTGGTTGAGATACTTTTGGGTATTCGCCATGAGGGCTCCACATCATCTTATAGTTACATGTAGGCACACCGCTCCCACGGTAAGCCTGTATATAGTCGAAAGTATACCCTTACTTATTGGTAGCTGCAGCAATTCGCAAGAACGCTTGATTCTGTAGAAAGGTCCTCCTATGACAAAAACGCCCACGCCCCCAGCCGGGCGCGAAGTGCAGCAATCCGCCCGCGAGAACGACCGGCAGGACGCCGTCCACCGCATTCTCAACCTGCTCTTTATCCTCAATGCGTCACGCATACCCCTTACCACCAGCCAGATTTTGGACGATGAGGAGCTTGGATACTCGGCCGCAAAGCGCGAGTCCGCCATGAAGCAGTTCAAACGCGACCGGCAAAAACTTGAAAGCCTTGGCATTGTAGTCGCCGAGGTCAAAGAGCGGGGAGCGTCTGAACGCGAAGAAAGTTCTTGGGCGATCGACCAGGAACGCACGCACGCCGTGCCGCGCCTTATCACCGCGGACGATGCCGACCTGCTTGCAAAGGCGCTGACAGACCATCTCTTAAGCCCCGGCCTGCCCTACAGGCGCCCGCTCGAGCACATTGTCGCAAAACTCACCTCTGCGCGCGGACTCACGCCGCCGGACCTTCCGGGGCTGTTGGACGCCTCGCAGGACAACGTGCTCGAAGCAGTGTGGACCGCCTTTTCGCTGCGCCTTAAGCTCACCTTTGAATATGAAAACGCACGCGGCGAGGCGACCAAGCGCACCGTATGCGTCTACGGGCTCTTCTCCGTTAAGGGCGTGTCGTACCTCGCGGGCTTGGACGAGAAGAGCTCGCAGGTGCGCACCTTTAGAATCGACCGCATCCAGCGCGTATGGAAACCAAAGGGCACTTACGCTATCCCCGCGGACTTCGATGTCACGGATTTCCTCTTCTTCACGTTTGACTTCGAGGGAGCCTCGTCCACACCCGCCGCGTTCAGCTTCCCCGCCTCTGTTCCCCGGGCAGAAATCGAAGCGGTCACCCATGGCAGGGGAACGCTCGCACCCCATGCCGACGGCGTGCGCTGGGACATCGACGTGCGCGACCTCGACGCCGCCGCAGGCTTTTGCCTGGAACACTCTCAGATGGGCATGACGCCCATGGAGCCCCCGCTCCTTATCGACTGTTGGCGAAATCGTATCTCAAAGGCGGTGCAAGCCCATGCCTAGAAAACCAGCTCTACACGGCGATGCCCTTATTGGCACCTGCATCGAGTTGCTGCAGGTGCTGAGCGACTCGCCCACCCAAACCGCGCCGTTTGCACAGACGGCGACGTTGCTGCAGGTCAGCGAAGACCAGCTCACCTCTGCCGTGGACACCCTCTGCGGCCTGGCCCACCGTCAATCCGGTGCGCGCGTGGCCGTCTTCATCGAGGACGATACCATCTCTTTGCTGGGCGATGTTGCGACCTTCCACGCCATCCGCCTGTCGCTGCAAGAGGGCATGGTTCTCGCACATGTGCTCAACCTCCTCAACATCGACGCCAGCGTGCGCGAGCGCGTTGAGCGAGCCATGCTCCCCCTTGAAACCGTCGATGCGACTCCCCGGCCCGACACCATCGGCTCCGTCTCCATCTACGGGCGCTTCTACCAGCAGATCGAAATCGCTATCCAAGACTGCGTCCGCCTTATCCTCACCTATAGAAGCTCGAACGATACCGCGCCGCGCCCCAGAACGGTCGACCCCCTCGCTATCAAGCAGGACCGCGATGCCGCTTACTTGATTGGCTGGGATGTGGAGAAGGACGCGCAACGTCTCTACCGCCTGGATCGCATCGATAACGTTGCCTACACCGATGACTCCGTAGAGATTCATCCTTGGGAGAACGCCAGCATCCAGCAGAGCCTTACCGCCGGTGCGCTCAAAGCGACCGTCTCATTCCCCAGCAAAGAAACCCTCGAACAGGCCGGCTGGGCAGGCATAGCGGATACAGACGGCGATGCCGATCAAAACGGCAGGGCACGGGCGACCGTTTACATCGCGGACGAGGAATGGTTGTTTGACCGCGTGCTTGGCTCCGGAGGTCAAATCATCATCGAATCGCCTTCAGACCTGCGCCAGCGCCTGGTAGAGTACGCGCATCGCTTGGCGTCGAGAATCTCTTAAAGCCATATTCTGACGAGCGACCGCAAGGGACAAGTAACCCAGGAAGTACCGCCCATGCAAAGAGGGGCCCGGCCGGACCCCTCTTTTTGCTAGCCATCTTGCCCGCTGTCCAGCTGTTCCTCGTCCGCACCCGCAAGCAACGCGAGCGAGAGACGCGACCTTGCCCTAGACTTGCCGCGCGCTGCGCCTATTCGTGTGAGGCGCGCCACAGCTTGATGTAGCGACCAACCTGTTCCGCATCAATCCGCTGGTATTGGGACGGAAGCGAAGAGAGGAACTTCTTACCGTACCCCTTGCTCAGCAAGCGCGAGTCCGCCAGAACCAAGACGCCGCGGTCGGTCGAGGTCCTAATCAACCGGCCGGCCGCCTGCTTAACCTCAAGCACGGCGTCCGGCAGCGAATACTTGGCCCACGCCCGCTCCTCGCGAACGTTGCGCTCGCAAGACAGCGGTTCCGTAGGGTTGGCGAACGGCAGCTTGGGGATCACCACGCAACGCAACGTATCGCCGGAAGCGTCAAAGCCCTCCCAAAATGCCTTGAGGGCGAAGAGGGACGATGACTCCTCGGAAAGGAATCGGTCGCGCAGGCGCTTCACACTTGTTCCGCGCAGCTGGCAGGCAAGCTCCAGCCCCTGGCGCGACAGGCGAGGCTCCACACGACCATAGAGATCCTCCATGTCGCGGCGATTGGTGAAAAGGGTGAGCGTTGAGCCACCCATCGCCATATGCACATCCACCAGCAAATTCTCCATCGCTGCAAGATACGCATCGCGATCTCTCGGATCCGGGATATCGCCCGCCACCACAACTGCCATGTTCTCCTGGAAGTTATAGCTCGACTCCAGCTGGACGCATGAGAAGCTCCCTTTGGGAAGGCGATCCAGACCAACGGAGCGATTGAAGTGGTCAAACGAGTTGGAGACCGTCACGGTTGCAGACGTAAACACCACGCTGTGCATCTCGGGCAGCCATTGCTCCGCCAGCGCCTCGCCAATGTCCATGCGCTCCGCTGTAAGGGCTTCCCCACCCGCACGGCGAGCCTTGTTGACCTGCAGGGAATAGACGTAATGCTCGTCCGCCCCCTCGAGAACAAGCGATAGCGTAGCCTTCATCTCTTTGATGCGTCGAACTCCGTCAGCCACCTCTATGACCATCTCTGGATTCTCCGCCCCAACCGACTCCGCAAGCGAGGAAAGGTTCTTTCCCGCCTCGTCCAGCGCATCGATAGCGGTGCGCGCCGTCGGCTCAAAGTACTCCCAGCCACGGTGCTCCCTCAACTCGGGCCCTATCCAGATGTTGGCGTCCGCATAGCCATCCGCCTTGCCGTTTCGGGATAGCTCTCGCACGGCCTCGAAGAGCTCCGCCATTGCAAGCGACGCCCTTGAGGCGCTGCTCGCCGCCTTGGCACCCAGGCCCAGGAACAAGGTGGCGGCGTCGGAGGATGCCAGAGCATGCGTCAGCCTTCCCAGTGCACCCGACTGAGCCCCGCCCAAGCGCTCGAACACCATGCGTGACTCATCTGCCGAAACGCTTAGTGCCCACTGGCGACGGGCCTCCTTCTCAACCGAATGGGCCTCGTCGATAATCCAATGGCGAATGGGCGGCAAAATCTTGCCATCAGCTGCAACGTTTCTAAACAGCAGTGAGTGATTCGTAACAACAATGTCCGCCTTTGCAGCACGCCGACGAGCGCAGCGCACAAAGCAGCCCCTGTTAAAGAAGCGGCAATTCCCGCGGGCACATTCCCTTGATGAGGTGGTGAGATCCGCCCTGTTGACGCTCCTCCACCTAATGCCAAGCGAATCCAAGTCACCCGTGGGGGATTGGCAGGCAAATGCATACAGCACCGCTATGGCGGTCAGCGTATCCGCCGGATCTCGGTTTGTAGTGATCTCTCTGCCAGCAGCCAGGGACTCGAGTTTGAGCAGGCACGGGTAATGATCAAAGCCCTTAAGCGCGCAAAACGAGAGCCCGCCATCTAGCTCACGAGCAAGTTTTGGCAGCTCTTGATACATAAGCTGGTCGGTAAGGTTGTTTGATTTGGTCGCGATGCCAACTGTGATCTTGTTCCTTTTCGCCGCCTCTGCAGCTGGGACTAGATAGGCGATTGATTTTCCAACGCCCGTTCCCGCCTCGATGACCCGGTGCGTCGACGTTGCGAACGCATCGCGCACCTCAGACGCCATCACAATCTGCTCCGCGCGGGGCTCGTACGAGGAGTACATGTCGTTCACCAGGCCGCCGGGGGCGTACCTCAGCTCGATCTCATCGCGTCGAGGCATGGTAAGACCCGGAAGCTCGTCCGCATCGATATGGTCCGGCTCAGCGTCCGCCTGCATAACCTGCGCCCTCGCCGCCTCTAGAGAGAACGTCTCGCCCTGCCGCTCGCCAGCAAGGAACGAGAAGATGGGTCGATACGGCCAGCGCACGTCAGGATGCATGTCAGCCAGCAGTCTCATCAGACCTCCGGGAAGATCCGTGAGAGCGCACAGCAAGATGCGCCAGACTCCGCAAAGAGCCTCGACATCATCTGACGCGCGGTGAGATACGGCCGAACACCCAAACAGCTCGGCCATGGTTGCCAGCTTATGCGAACTCAAACGGGGCAAAGCGATGCGCGAAAGCGCCAGCGAGTCAATCCAGATATCGCTCACCCTCACGCCGCCCTTGACCGATTCGATAAACGAGCGGTCAAACGTTGCGTTGTGGGCGATAACCGGGCATCCTTGGACAAACTCCTCAAGCGCGGCGACGGCCTCTTCCGCGCGCGGGGCGTGCGCCACGTCAGCGTTGGTAATACTTGTGAGCTCGGTAATCTCCGGCGGGATTAGACCGTTGGGATGCACAAAGGTGTCAAAGCGATCCACCACTTCGCGGCCGCGCAGACGCGCTGCGGAAATCTCTATGAGCTCGTTTTCCGCGCATGAAAGCCCGGTGGTCTCCGTATCAAGAACGATCACATCATCCTCAATAAGGCCAAATGAACGGTTCTTGGCGCGCTCGGCAAGCGTTGCGTACTGCTCGATAACAAAGCCGGGGGTGCCCGGAAGCACCGCCGCGGCCATGTTGTTGTAGGTGTTGGCGTTCAGATGTATCACTTCTCAGCGCGGTCGATGGCCATCTGGATAAAGGAGGCGCAGACTTCAGGGAACGTCAGATCGTCCGTATGGCGAATCTCGTCAGGGTAGAGCGACGTATCCGTCATGCCGGGGATGGTGTTGGTCTCAAGGATGACCGGGCCCTCCTCAGACACAATAAAGTCGCTTCGCGATACGCTCATGCAGCCCAGCGCACGGTGCGCGGCACACGCAAGCTCCTGGGCACGTGAGTAGTCCGCCTCAGAGATCTGAGCAGGAATACGGTGGATTTTATCGGGCGAGATATACTTCACGCGAAGGTCGAAGAAGTCTGCGTCCTCCTGCTTGAGGATCTCGACAATGGGCAGAGCGCGCAGGTTATCGCCGCCGTATACGCCCACGGTGATCTCGGTGCCCTCTATGCGCTTCTCTATAAGAACCTTGTCGCCAAAACCAAAGGCCACATCGATTGCCGCCTGCAGGTCTTGGGCCTTCTTCACATAGGTGATGCCATAGCTCGAGCCGTTAACAGCCGGCTTCACAAAGCAGTGGTCGCTCACTATCGACAGAATCTCGTCCAAATCATACGACTGGCCGCGGACCAGCGACACGCCGGGGGCAACGGGAATCCCCGCGCGCTCGTACATCACCTTGGAAAGGTCCTTATCTGCCGCAAGGGCGCTCGACGTCACGTCAGATCCGGTGTAGGGGATTCCGCAGAAGTCCAAAACGCTCTGGATCTTACCGTCTTCTCCGCCCTCGCCATGCAGCGCGATAAAGGCCACGTCAAACGAACCACCCGTCAGGTCGCTCAAAAACGTCTCAGAAGCGGGGTCGAGCATCTCAACCTCGCCAAAGCCGGCGGTGCGCAGCGCATCGACCACGTTTTTTCCGGACGAGAACGAGATCTCTCGCTCGCTCGAACGTCCTCCAGCAAGCACTGCTACGCGCATCTTGGCACGATTGATCTCTACCATGAGATCACCCTCCACCCTTCTCGATAGATAGCATGCGTCCAATCTAGGCGTTTTCGCTGTTTTACACGATACGCAGGCGCATCTTTATTTCGCATCCCTTATTGTATAAGCATCTTTACCTATTACCCCCTTTGAAAGGCCGCTAATGGAACGTACAAAACCCCTGCGCGACATTCGATCCCTTTCCGAAGATGACCTGGTCGCCCTTACCAAGGAGCTTGGCCAGCCTGCTTTCCGCGCTAAGCAGCTTCATGAATGGATCTTCGATAAGAACGTATGTTCGTTTGATGATATGACCAATCTGCCTAAAGTCTTTAGGGAGAAGCTGGCTGAATCCTATGGCTTCAACATCCCCGTCGAACGCGCCAAGCAGGTTTCACGTGACGGTTCCCGCAAATACCTGCTCCAATTCAGTGACGGCGTCTCCGTTGAGACCGTTGGCATGCCCAGCAAGAACAAGCTCGCTGTCTGCATTTCTTCTCAAGCTGGCTGTGCTATGGGCTGCGCATTTTGCGCTACCGGCATGAACGGCCTCACCAGATCTCTCACCGATCAAGAAATGGTCGATCAGGTCCTTCACGTCTCCCGCGACTTTGGTGAACGAGTGACCAGCGTCGTCTTCATGGGCCAAGGCGAGCCCTTTGCAAACTTCGACAACGTTGTATCTGCACTTCGCAAGCTCAACGCCCCAGGCGGCCTTGAGATCGGTGCTCGCCATCTCACCGTTTCCACCTGCGGTGTCATCCCTGGTATTAAGCGTTTTGCCGAGCTACCCGAGCAGTTCACTCTGGCAATCTCCCTGCATTCCGCTGTGCAGTCCACCCGCAATAAGCTTATGCCGGGTGTAAAGAAGCACACGCTCCTGCGCCTCCACGAAGCTATTCAGGACTACGTCGAGAAGACCGGTCGCCGCCCCACGTACGAATACGCCATGATCGACGGCGTAAACGACAACAACCCCGAGATGCAGGCTCTCATAGACTTCTGTCAGGGCACGCTATGCCACGTCAACTTGATCCAGCTAAACGATGTCCCCGACAGCCCCCTCAAGCCGTCGCCCATGGAGAAGGTCGAGACCCTTCAGCGCCGTCTCACCATGCACGGCGTCGAGACGACCATCCGCAATTCTCGCGGCAATGACATCGACGCCGCCTGCGGTCAGCTTAAGCAACGTTTCGCAGTTAAAAAATCCTCCGACCAGTAGGGGACTCAACATAGAACTGCTCTAAGGACCTGGAGTTTCTCTCCGGGGCCTTTTTCGTAGCTCTACATCAAGCTCGTTGAAAGCAGTATCACGTATGCGTGCTAAAAAGCGGGGACCCTCTTCAAGAGAATCCCCGCAAAACAATCTGTTAATTAGGTACCTAATTAAATCATATCCCATTGTCTCTCAACCCACTCTTGGTTGATTTTAGGATTATGAGTGAGTTTAGCGGTCTTCATCGCCACTTCTTCCGTCATTCCATCCATACGGCTACGAGAACCGGCGAGAAGGTCGCTTTTTATCTCGGTGATCCTCTCATGAATCTCATCCTTATTTAATGCAACCAGAATGGCAATGCCCGCAGATACCAATGCACTTACTGAGAACACTGCTAATGCAAGCTTCTGATCCCTATTCATCGTCATCACCAGATACCATTGAAGACAATATTCTCGTAAGTTCTTCCTCGTCCTTGAACTCAATCTCTATTTTATTCTTACCACGTGAAGACTTTACCTTGACGTTGGTATTCAATGCCTGACGCAGAACCCTTGCAGCCCTCTTATACGATTGCGGCATAACAGGACGAGGAGTCCTTGGCGTTTCTCCGACTGAAAACAGTGGAGCAAGGTTTTCAGTCGCTCGAACCGACAATCCTTCTGCGACCACCTTATCAGCCAACTTGATTCGCTGCTCTTCATAAGGGACGGCGAGAATTGCTCGTGCATGTCCGGCAGTAAGCCTTCCATCAAACAGATACTGCTGTACTGGGGCCGGCAAATCCAAAAGTCTCAGGGAGTTTGTGATGCTCGAGCGCGACTTTGAAACTGCTTTTGATAATGCCTCCTGGGTCATGCCGCTCGCTTTGATGAGCTGCCTATAACCCTTAGCTTCTTCAATCGGATTAAGATCTGACCTCTGAAGATTCTCGATCAAAGCAAGCTCGAGCATCTTCTGATCATCGACTTCCTTGACGATCACGGGAAGCTCTTCAAGGCCGGCTATCTTAGAGGCTTGATATCTACGTTCGCCTGCGATGATTTCATAACCCTTACCCTTCTTCCTCACCAGAAGAGGTTGAAGGACACCGTTCTCACGAATTGAATCCGCAAGCTCATTCAGGAGCGTTTCATTGAAATGCGTTCTTGGCTGATTTGGATTAGGATTAATCTTATCAATGGGAACCTTGGTTTCTTCCTTCTGCTCAACAAAGCCTGTCTCAGACTGGGCTTCACCCATAAGGGATCCAAGACCTCTTCCCAATGCAGGTTTTTTCTTAGGACTAGGCACGACGAATCACCTCTCTTGCAAGGTTCATATATGCACGAGCTCCCTTATTGCTAGGAGAGTATTTAATAATTGGAAGTCCATATGAAGGGGCTTCGGAAACCTTAACGGAACGTGGGATCAATGTCTTAAAAGCAAGATTTCCAAAGTAACGCCTTACTTCCTCAACAACCTGATTAGAAAGCGATGTACGCGAATCGTACATCGTAAGAAGAACACCAAAGGTATCAAGATCCTTGTTAATGCGGCCCTTAACCATTCTCATCGACTCAAGAAGCTTTGTAACGCCTTCAAGGGCATAGTACTCACATTGAATTGGAATGAGCACGCTATCAGCTGCGGCGAGCGCATTAATGGTAAGCAATCCAAGAGAAGGCGGGCAATCGATAAAGATGAAGTCAAATTCGTCCTTGATAGGGTCGATCATGTCTTTTAATCGAGTTTCACGCGCCATTGCAGAAACAAGCTCAATTTCAGCCCCAGCAAGCTGTATTGTTGCAGGGACAACGAACACTTTCTTGCAAGATGTTTCCTGGATAATCTCTTCTGCCGGCACATCATGCAAGATAGCGTCATATACGCACTGGGTAAGCTCCTCTTTATCAATTCCAAAGCCACTCGTAGAGTTTCCCTGCGGGTCAAAATCTACAATAAGAACCTTGCGGTTCTGCTCACCAAGCGCTGCAGCAAGATTTACTGCAGTGGTAGACTTTCCAACACCGCCCTTCTGGTTGATGATCGCGATTACGCGCGTATCTTTTTCACTTTTTGAACGGCTAATGTCGCGAAACCCCACGTTGTCCTCCTATTATTCATTACTGTATTTGGCCCCATGGAATATGTTTCACGTGAAACATGCTCAGGTTTAACTCCTATAGAATACAACGTTTCACGTGAAACATTCAATCAAAACTGACTGCTCTTTAGTGAAGTAGGTCCAGATTGGCAATTGCAGATAATCGACTACGTCAATATGAGCAAGCAGAATCCATTCGATAGTCGATTAACGAACAAGGTTCCATGAATTCAGTTATTGAGCAAGGCTATTCAGAGCATAAATAAGTGAAGTACAAAACGAAATCACACTACAGCTGCTATCGACAATCTTTTGCGTAAGATTAACCGCGATATAATGAATGTCAACTAAATATTCTGCGCAAATTTCTTCAAGCTGAAATCGTACAAACTAACTTCTTACTACGATTCTATATAGCAATGTTGCCATATAAAGAACCATAAATATCGTATCCAACCGATTATAGCTAATGGATTGCAAAGTAATTGACAAATACAGGCAACTATATTAAATATTTGTGCAAGTAGCTTACAACATACAGTTATCATGAGTTAATAATATTGATCTTAAGATTCAACAGTACCAATATAGCGAGTGATAAATTGTATGAAACTTCGCAATGCACATATAGAGTCCCAATCAAACAACAATTCATCTATATGCGATTTACCTTGAGATAAAATCGAATACGCCAAATCAAACAGTTGCATAATAGCTATATCTTTTTTAGTAAATCAATCATCAGCAAATATGTAATTACTTAAATCATTGAAGCGCTACCGGAAATATCAATGTGACGTATAGCTGCTAATACTAAATCACGGCTCATCTAGTCATCGTCCATACTTAAACCATGTAAAACCATGGAATCAAAACACTCTGCGATAGATATTTACGCGAATAATCATTTTAACTGGCTAGACAAGACGCTGCCATTCAACTCAGTGAAGTGATTGGTCTCTTCTTATCAATCTAACAATTGAGATGAGACAGAGATATCGCGCTGCAAACTGAATAGATTAGATAACAAGCTTCAATTAAATACATAGTGCTATTAATGATAATAAATTGTTCAATACCGGAGTAAACAATCCAACAAAACATGATTTAAGCTGCTAACAGGAATCTCAGTAATTCGTTCTTTAATTACTGTGAATAAGGTAAGTATCAATTCACTTACATAGATACAATCATGATCAATTCCATACAGAAACATATAACCTCGATGCATCGATTCAAACAGCAATCAATGAAGGATTGTCCAGATTATAGTTAATTTGCCGATTTATAAGAGCGTAGAGCATCGAAGTTTAAGAGGAAACAAATCTAAGCGGGCGATCAAAGACACATCCTTTGACTGATAATAAATAAGCCGGCAAGATGCCGGCTATTGGAAGCGTTTCACGTGAAACATTATGCAAGCGGAGCCTTTCGAGCTAGGCCGTTCTGCCTAGGAAGTTTAACCTTAGATTTAGAAACCACTTTAAAAGAGAGAATAACTCGGTGACCAAGATCATGAGGAAGATCAAACTCCTGGCAGTCAACGAGCTTGAAGCCACATATGGAACAAGCTTTCAAGCCAGACGAGACTTCAGATTCATCAGGAAGACCCTTACTGACGAGAAGAGTGCCACCCATTTTTAAGAATGGTCGAGCATACTCAATCAGAACCGGAAGAGAAGCGAGTGCTCTAGCAGTAACAACATCAAACTGACCGGCTTTATCTTTCGCATAAGTCTCAAGCCTATCAGATACACAAGTAATATCTGAAACAAGAAGAGCGTCAGCGATTGCAGAGACTACATTCATCTTCTTGGACACTGAATCCAGTAGAGTAGCCGAAACGTTAGAGCAAGCATGAAGAGGAAGGCCAGGGTATCCAGGGCCCGAACCCATATCAAGAAGCGTATCTGATCCTTCAGGTATAAAAGGTAGGAACAGCAAAGAATCGAGAATATGAAGGACAAGAGCATCGTCAAGATTTGTAATGCGAGTGAGATTGATATAGTGATTAACCTGTTCAACATACAGAAGATGAAGAACACAAAGGCGCAGGCGATCCTCATCAATATCAATACCAAAAGAAGGGAGGTAAGAAGAAAGCTTGAACACAAGCTGATCTACAAACTCGGAGCTGGGGTCGATGGTTTCCAGTTCAATAGAACGTGCACCAGAAAAATCGGACATTGAAATCCTTTCAGAGACTTAATGACTGAAATCAGTGTAACAAGAATTTGAGTCAAAAAAAGGGGACGCACAAAGTGCATCCCCTTAAGAGGCTATAAACAACCAGTTAAAGCGCATTGATAACAACACGACGCTCGGGATCGACACCCTCAGAGTGAGTCTCAACAGCATCGTTCTCCCTCAAAGCAATATGAACAAGGCGGCGCTCATAAGCATTCATAGGAGGAAGAGAAACGGAGCCATGCTGACGAACAGCACGAGATGCAGCAGAGTGAGCCATAGAAACAACCTTGTCATGGCGGCGACTCTTGTAGCCTTCCACGTCAACAACAACTGGATACCTGAAACCAAGCTTACGGCTAACCAGGAGAGAAACGAGAACCTGCAAGGATTCGAGAGTACGTCCATGACGTCCAATTAGGACAGCAAGATCAGGAGCAGTAACATCAAGAATAAGCTCGCCGTCATCACCATCGTACTCATCAATAGGAGAGGATTCGGCATCGAAATGAGTAAGGATAGAGCGGAGGACAGACACGGCAACGTCCGCAACAGTATCGAGCTCCTCGTCCGTAAGCTGCTCACCAGCCTTATAACGCTGAGCGATCTCCGGATACTCACCGGAAGTAACGGAAGAATCCTCGGCAAGAACCTCAGTAATTTCCTCAGACATCATAAACCCCCTTATTAGTAAGGTACCTTATTAGCTCTTCTTGTGCGGGCGGGGCTTGCGCTCACGGCGAACAACGTCTACTTGAATGGGAGCATTCGCCATGCGCTCCTCTTCTTCGGCCTTCGCCTTCTCAATAACCTTCTGAGTGACGAAAAGCTGCTGGACAACCTGCCAGAGCGTGGAAACGTCGTAGTACAGAAGAACACCGGCGGGCAGGCCCCAACCAACAAACAGCATCATGAGGGTCATGACGACGGACATCATCCTCATGCTCTGCGCCTGAGCGCCGGTCTGGTTGCGAGACTGCATAAGCTGAGGAATCAGGGTCAGAACAGAGAACAGAATAAGCGCGATGAGATACGGAAGACCCGCGGTGAAGCCCTCTGCAAGGCTTGTCGCAGGAGACGCCGTAAGGTCAGGCAGGATGTTGAAGAACGAGAAGACGCCTTCATGATCCGAGAAGTACTTGGGCAGGTCACGAAGAAGCGTGAAGAGCGCAAGAAGGATGGGCATCTGGATCAGCAGGGGCAAGCAACCGCCAAAGGGATTGAACTTGTTCTCGCTGTAGAACTTCTGAAGCTCTTCAGCCTGACGCTGGGGGTCGTCCGCGTACTTCTCCTGGATCTCCATCATCTTGGGCTGGAGAACCTGCATGCGCGCAGTTGCTTTAGTCGACTTAAGCAGCAGCGGCGTAAGGATAATACGGACGATCAGCACCAAGATGATGATCGAAAGGCCCCAGTCAACAGCAAACTGCTGAATGAACTGCAGGACCACAAATAGAATGTTGACGATCCAATCCCACATGTTTTAGTTCCTCCGATACGAATGCGGCCTCGAGGGCACGGGGTCGTAGCCGCCGACATGCAAGGGATTGCAGCGCAGAATCCTTTTTGCAGCAAGCCAACAGCCACGCATAACACCATATGATTCAATAGCTTCAACAGCATACTGTGAACAAGTCGGGAAGTATATACACGAGTCAGGTAGAAGGGGCGATATGCCCTTTTGATACACGTGTATGAGGGCGACCGCCATCCCCTTCAGAAGTCTTTTGATACTACCGAACAGAGACATGCAGATCGGCCCTCTCACAGAGCTTGCAAAGCGCTTCAATCATTTGTTGCGGCGAAGAGTCGCGAGTGCGAGGGGTAGCGAACAAGATAATGTCGTATCCATCGACGGGAAGCTTCACGGCACGGGCGGCCTCGCGGAGCACGCGCTTGGACCGGTTGCGTACAACGGCGCAACCAAGCCTTTTTGCAGCAACGAAGGCGACCCTACCCGGATCGCCTTCGTTAACTGCATCACATATAACCATTCTAATCAGGGGATGGTTATAGCGCCTTCCCTGAGTGAACGCACGCTCGAACTCCAGCCGAGACTTCAATGTTCTCATGCGAGTTGCGTGAGTTATTTGTCGCTCACCGTGAGACGCTTGCGGCCCTTGGCGCGGCGACGGGCGAGAACGGCACGGCCGCCCTTGGTCGCCATACGGGAACGGAAGCCGTGGGTCTTGGCGCGCTTGCGCTTGTTAGGCTGGTAGGTACGCTTCATGGTTAATATCCTCCTGCTGCATTTCGTCTGCTCACATAGACACGTGAGCTTAGAGATTGTATGGAATAAGGTGCAAGAATGTCAATGTATCTTGCCTGAAAGATTGGCAAGAAACCAGTGATTTTCACTGTTCGTCCAACTCTCACCATTTCTTCAAGAAGCGTTTCATGTTCTTCCACGGACTTTTCCACAGGTTGTTGGCATGTTGTTAATAACTTTTCGGTTCTTTTCTTCACTTTTCAACCGATTGGGAAAAGTTGTTGAAAGGTGCGGAACCTTTCGCAACAAGCTGATATTCTTGAGAGACGTCACGAAAGATTGAGAAACGCACCATGGCAGATGACTTCTATCCCTTTGTGGATTCGGGCGATCCGGCACCGGACAACGCCCATTTAAATGGAATAACCTCGCCGGCGGGGACCCAGATTGGAGCCCCCGCCGCCGGGTCGTATACCACTCGGATCGCGGTATACGACGACATGCTCTCCACGCCGCGCGTGGTAGTCATCACTCAAAACGACGTGAGGGCATATCTGGAGGAGGTTACCAACACCGTATATAGATGCATGAAAGAGCAGGGTGGAAACATCTCCCTCATGGTGATCCGCGAGATTGTGGAGAACTTTATCCATGCTCGCTTCATGGAGCCGATCATCTCCGTGCTTGATGGAGGCTCCACCATCCGCTTTGCAGACCAAGGTCCCGGCATCGCCGACAAAGAGCGGGCGTTTGACTTTGGCGTGACCTCGGCGGACAGGGAACAGAAGCGCTATATCAGGGGGACCGGAGCTGGGTTCCCTATGGTCCAGCAATACCTGGAAAACGTTGGCGGAGCCATCTCGATAGAGGACAACCTTAATAAGGGGACCGTCATCACCGTAAGCGTTGACCCCGCACGGGTCGCCGAGATCGAAGCGGCGAGCGCGAGGGGAGCGGCGGTGCGCAGCGGACACCCGGCGGTAAACGCCAACGTGGGGCAGCACGTCCAGCCCGCCCCCTTTAACCAGCAGGCCGCGCCGCAGCAGCCAGTACAACCCTATGGAGCAATGCCCCAAGGTCAGATAGCGCCCGAAAGCGGCGCAGGCGCTCAAGACGCCATGCAACGCGCCGTGGATGCGACAGGCGTGCAGCATGATGCATCGTCCGCCTACCAAGACTACGGCGAACCCGCGCAGCAAAACCCCTATGGCGTCGCATGGCAAAACGGACAGACGACGGGGGGCTACCAACAACAAGGCTGGGGAGCCGCCGCAGGCGGGCCCGGAACGGCAGGAGCAGGGATGCCGGCGGCGGGACCCAGCCCGTGGGGGCAACAGCACCCGCAGCAGATGCAGCAGAGGCCGCCCCAGCAATATGCAAACCAGTACCCACCGCAATTCCAACAACCCTACGCGGCGGGATACCCCTATCCGGGGTACCCCCCGCAAATGGGACAAGTTCCCCCCATGGGAATGGGGTATATGCCCGCGCAGACGCCCTACCCGACATATCCGCAAGGTATGGGTCAAATGGGGCAGCCCCAGCCGCAGGTAAACGGCGGCATGCCGTATATCAACGAGCGAGGGCGAGAGGCGCTGCAGTACCTGGCGACATATGAGATGTGCGGCCCTACGGACCTCACCACGGCGTACGGACACTCCAATGCAACATGGTCGCGAGAGCTCAACGCGCTTACGGCGGCCGGACTCGTGGCAAAGCACGGCCAGAAGCGAATCCTCACCGACATGGGGCGCTACTGGTTACAGGAAAACCAATAGGTCGGATAGCTGATACAGGAGACTCATGGAAAGCGAAGCTCAGATACTTCTTGATGACGCCATCGCGTTCTGTCAGCGCGACGGCCAAAGCGATCGGCTTGTCAACATGCTCAGCCAGTCAACACCGGTGGAGCTGGACGATGAATCGCTCTATATAGAAGCGCCCAGCAGGTTTGCGGTGGCGTTTCTTGAAAAGAACCGCTCAGTTGTCGAAGCCTACCTGGAAGAGATAGCGTTTATGCCCATCTCTCTGGTGGTGCAGGCTCCCGCTGGCTCGCACACCGGTGCGGTGAGGCCGACCATACCGGCAGCACCGGCGGCGGCGCAGGACACGCCTGTGATGGCCACGACGGAGGTTCCTCGTCCGCATCAAACCAATGCGATGCCGGAGGCGATTGCCGCCAACGCGGCCGGGGTGGATATGCCCCAAATGGCGGCGCCGCACATGGCGGTCGAGCCGGTTGAGAAGCCAATTGAAAACCCCTTTGACCTGGAAGCCGCCTTTGCAAAGCCTAGGGTAACTGTGGAAAGCGACGCTGCGGGATTCGCCACGGCACCAGGTCCCATGTCATTCGCCCCCGCAGGGGAGCATGGCGGCGTAAACGTGACCAATACCATGTCACGCGACCAATTCAACAGAATGTTCGCCCAGATGAAGGGCGTCGAGACCGGACAGACGGTGCAGAAGAAATCGATCGAGCCGGCAGGAAGCGGCGCTCCGATGACGGACGCAAGCGATCAGCCCGTCGCCAACCCCATAGGATCCAAGTTCACGTTCGACAACTTTGTCTACGGAGACGAGAACAAGCTCGCGTACCACTCCGCCATGCGGTTTGCGGCGTTTGCGGACGAGCCCGGCCAGTACAACTCGCTATTCATCTACGGAGGAAGCGGGTTGGGTAAAACGCACCTGCTCCTGGCCATCAAGAACCACCTTGCCGCCAACAAACCGCATATCAAGGTAAAGTACGCCAATTCGCAGGCCTACATCGACGACTTCATCAACGAGATCGCCCGCCAAAAGACCGAGGGCCGCGCGATACTGCGCGAGTACCACGAGGCAAACGTCCTGATTATCGACGATATCCAAAACATCATTGGTAAGCAGGCGAGCATCGAGTACTTCTTCAGCCTCATGGACGAGTTCATCCGCGAGAACAAGAAGGTTGTCATCGCATCGGATCGCGCGCCCAAGAATCTTGGTATGGACGAGCGCCTGACTAGCCGCTTTAACGCGGGCATGCTGTGCCTGGTGTCCGAACCGGGCTTTGAGATGAAGTACATGATCTTGAAACGCTACTACGAGAACACCATCAAGGGCGGAGACGACCTCAACGGCATGAACGTAGACCCGTCGCTTTTGGGCGCATTCCAAACAAACGACGGCACGCTCACCGACGAGCAGCTGCGCCATATGGCGGAGATCTCCGGCAACAACATCCGTGAGCTGGAAAGCTACTGCGAACGATGCGCGAGCCTCTCATTTGAGCGCGAGCAGCAGGGAGGCGAGCTCACCACCGAGGATATCGAGAAGGTTGCCAACGAGTACTTCGATACCGCGCGCAAGATCATCCGCATCGACACCGTCCAAAAGGTGGTGGCGGACTTCTATCACCTGCAGCCGGAAGATCTCAAGGGCACCAGGCGCACCAAGGAGATCGCGTTCGCGCGCCATGTGGCCGTCTACCTGTCGAACTCCCTGTGCGAAATGACCTCGTCCGCTATTGGCGCGGAATTTGGCGGGCGCGACCATTCGACCGTACTCAACAGCCTTAAGGTAGTTGAAAGCAAGATCAAGGAAGATCGCCGCATTTGCGACGACCTACAGAAGCTAAAGAATAAGATTGTCCTTCAGTCTCAGTCATAAACAGACAGGCGTATCCAAACTCACCGCCGCAAAAGCGCCTGAAAGCCCGTGAAAGGCGGTGAAAAGCTTGTGCAAACCCGCTGGAAAGGATGTGAAAGAAACGGCCTACTCGGTGGGAAAAGAACCCACACCTCTTGACCTGTTGATAACTGACTGAGTTTTCAACAGGTCAAAGCGCACTGTTTTTCAGTCCCCTACCTGCAGAAATATTAGTAATCCACAGCGTCCACCGACTTATTACTATTATTAGATATATATCTATATAGAGAGGAATAAAAGATGAAGTTCACCGTTAGCCAATCCGCTCTCTCCGAGGCACTGGCAACCGTAATGAAAGGCATAGCCGGAACCTCTACGCTTCCCATCCTCTCGGGTGTGCTCATCAAGGCGGTGGACGGAGTCTTGGAGTTCCAGACTTCTAACTACACCATCGCCATTCGTCATCGCATCGCCGCGCGCGTGGACGAGGAAGGGGCGATGGTGGTTCCGTGCAAGATGCTCTCTAACATCACCAAGACCCTGCCGGATGCGGCGGTGACGTTTGAGGTCGAGGAGCGACAGGTAAGCATCACGTGCGAGAAAAGTTCCTTTAGGCTCAACACGCTTGATGTGGGAGACTTCCCGGAGTTTCCTACCTATGCGCTTGAGAGCACGGTGGAGCTGCCGGCGAACATCTTGTCCGAGATGGTGAGCCGCGTGTGGCGCGTGACGTCCACGGATAAGAACCGTCCCGTCCTCAACGGAGTCTATATGACGGTCGAGAACAACACCATTCGCCTGGTGGCTACGGACTCCTACCGTCTGGCGGTGTGCGACACGCAGGTGGAGACGTCCTCGCTTGAGGGCAGCTTTGAGCTCAACGTGCCCGCGGAGGCGTTCAACGATGCCCTTTCGATCACCGGCGGCCAAGGCACCATCATGATTGGCTCGACCGACACCCAAGTTGTCTTTGAGGCGGGCAACACCACGTACGTGTCGCGCCGCATCGAGGGCATGTATCCCAACTACAAGGCGCTGCTGCCCCAGACGTGCACCACGACGGTCAAGATCGACGTCGACGCGTTCTCGTCTGCATTGAAGCGCGTGGCCGTCATCGCCCAAAACAACTCCGCCGTCAAATTCGACATCAACGTCGAGGATGGTACCCTGGGTCTCTCCGCCATCTCCAACGACCAAGACGTTGCACGTGAAACCGTGGACGTGGAGGTCGAGGGCGACAGCGGCGTCATCGCGTTCAACTACCACTACATCTTTGGCTGCCTCAACGTGCTGTCGCGTGAAAAGGAGATCACGCTCGAGCTTCAGTCTTACGCGCAGGCGGGCGTCTTCAAGAGCTACGACAAGATTAACTACCTCTATCTGGTCATGCCGGTTCGCATCTAGTCACCCATGAGCATTCGCGTCTCCAGTTTGTCGGTATACAACTTTCGTAGTTTCGCCGCGTACGACCTGTCGCTCGGCGAAGCCGTTAACGTGCTTGTTGGTCGTAACGCCGCGGGCAAGACCAACCTTGTCGAGTGCCTGCAGCTGCTGACGTCCGGCCAGTCGTTCAGAAGACCCTCGCCCCGCGACCTGGTCCGACAGGGCGCCGAGGCGTGCCGCGCGCAGTGCACGCTTGAGGGCGAGGGGCGCTTGCTTGAGATGGGGCTGGCGGTGGCGGGGTCGCGCCGCACGTTTTCGCGCAACGGCAAGAAGGTGACCGCGGCTGGTGTGCGCGGCGTTCTGCCCAGCGTGCTGTTCTGCCCCGACCACCTTGACATGGTGAAGCGCTCTGCCAGCGTGCGCCGTGCCGCCCTTGATGACTTTGGCGTTCAGCTCAACGAGCAGTATGCACGCTTGGTCTCGACGTATGAGCGCACAGTCGAGCAGCGAAACAACCTGTTGAAAGAGCCCTACGTGGATCGGGGCCTGCTGGCGGCGTGGGACGAATCGATCTCTGCGACCGGCGCCGCCCTCACGGTGCACCGCATGTCGCTTTTGGCCCGCATCCGCGAGCATGCCGCCCGTGCATATGGCGCCATCGCCCCGGGCGAGCTGCTGGGCATCTCCTACTCCCCTTCGATATACGGGGACGAATATACGGTGGGGGACAAGATCCCGCAGCGCGGGGAGGTACAGGAGCAGTTCTTGCGCGCGCTTGATGAGCGGCGGGACGAGGAGCTTCGCCGCGGCATCACCCTGACCGGCCCCCATCGCGATGAGATCCTATTCACCATAGACGGGCGCGACGCTCGGTCGTTCGCCTCGCAGGGTCAACAGCGCTCCGTGGTGCTGGCGTGGAAGATCGCCGAAGTCGCCGTCACGCGCGATATCCTGGGCCGTCCGCCCTTGCTGCTGTTGGACGATGTGATGAGCGAGCTTGACGCATCGCGCCGCGAGTCGATCATGCATTTCATAGAGGATGGCGTTCAGACGGTTATCACCACTACAAACCTGGGTTACTTTAGCGATTTGGTGCTGGAGGAGGCGAAGGTCGTTGAGGTTGGCGAATAGGGACGAGATGAGCGGCGAGACCCGCGGCCTGGGTGGATACCTGGCGGAGGAGCGCAGCCGTTTGTTTGACGGCGCCTCGCCCGAAAAGCGCGAGCAGATGCTTGCCGCGGAACGGACGCGCGAGGTCTACCGGGCGTGGAACGCGGTGTGCGCCCACACGCGCGAGGGGTCGCATGCGACCGGCTTGCACTACAGGCCGGAGACAAACGAGCTGATCGTTTACATGGATTCCGCGGCGTGGACGCAGGAGATGACCATGTTGCGTGAGATTATCCGCGCGCGCATGGCTGCCACGGGTGTAGACGTGGCGGGTCTGGTGTTCATGACGTCCAAGGAGGGCTACGCGAGCCGCGCCTCGTCCGCCGCCGCTGCAGGGACGGCCGCGGGGACGAACGGTTCGCCGGATTCGCCCGCAAAAGGCCCCGCGGGTTCATCGTCCGCACGCAGGGCTGCAAAGACTCCGCCCCCGCATAAGGACCTCACCCCGGCGGAGAGCGCCGTGATTGACCGCGAGGTCTCCGGGATCAAAGACCAAAGATTGCAGGAGGCGCTCAAATCGGCCATGAAAGCGAGCTTTGAGTGGAGGAAGGGCTTGGATGCCCAAAACAAGGCGTAAATGGGCGCTGATGGGCTTGTAGAGCTATTTGGTAGTTACGTAGGCTCCCATTTCAAGCGTGTATCATAGTGACGTTAGTCTTTTATTTGAATGAGAGGGAGTTCGCGTGGCGAAAGAGGAAGAATACGGTGGAGGCGAGATCAAGGTCCTTGAGGGTCTTGAGGCCGTCCGCGTCCGTCCCGGCATGTACATCGGTTCGACCAGCTCGACGGGCCTGCACCACCTGGTGTGGGAGATCGTCGACAACGCGGTCGACGAGGCCATGGCTGGCTTCTGCTCCAAAATCGAAGTCACCGTTCATGGTGACAATTCCATCACCGTCGTCGATAACGGCCGAGGCATCCCGGTCGACATGCACCCTGTGAAGAAGATCCCCACGCTCGAGGTCGTCATGACCATCCTGCACGCCGGCGGCAAGTTCGATAACTCCGCGTATAAGGTTTCCGGCGGCCTGCACGGCGTTGGCGTCTCCGTTGTAAACGCCCTGTCCAAGAAGATGGTTGTCCAGGTTGCTCGCGACGGCAAGATTTACGAGATGCAGTTTAGCCGCGGCAAGACCACTCAGAAGATGGAGGAAGTCGGCACTTCCGACCATACGGGCACTACCGTCACCTTTTGGCCGGACGAGGAGATCTTCGAGACCACGGTCTACGACTACGACATCTTGCACGACCGCCTGCAGCAGACGGCGTTTTTGAACAAGAACCTCAAGATCGTCCTGACCGACGAGCGCGAACTTTCTCCCCACGCGGAAGAGTTCTGCTACGCCGGCGGCATCATCGACTTTGTGAAATTCCTCAACCAGGGCAAGGACATCCCCGACGGCCTCAAGGACCCCATCTACCTGTCCGGTGCCTCCGAGCCGGATGCCCCCGTCGAGCGCACCGGCGAGGTCGAGGTCGCCATTCAGTGGAACTCCTCCTACTCCGAGACCGTGATGAGCTTTGCCAACGATATTCGCACCATCGAGGGCGGCATGCACATGGAGGGCTTCCGCACGGCGCTTACCAGCGTGATCAACGATTACGCCCGCAAGAACAGCATCTTGAAGGAAAAGGACGGCAACCTCACCGGCGACGACGTGCGCGAAGGCCTCACCGCCGTTGTATCCGTCAAGCTGGCCGACCCGCAGTTTGAAGGCCAGACCAAAGCCAAGCTCGGCAGCTCCTTCATGCGCGGACTGGTCCGCAAAATCGTCTCCGACGGCCTGACCGACTACCTGGAAGAGCATCCCAAGCAGGCGCGTGAGATTATCAAGAAGGCCCAGCAGGCGTCCAAGGCCCGCAACGCCGCCCGCAAGGCCCGCGAGGCGACCCGCCGCAAGAGCCTGTTGGAGACCGCGAGCCTTCCCGGCAAGCTGGCCGACTGCTCGGTTCGCGACGCCGAGATGACCGAGCTCTTCATTGTCGAGGGCGACTCGGCAGGCGGTTCTGCCAAGGACGGCCGTCGCCGAGACATCCAGGCGATTCTGCCCCTGCGCGGTAAGATCTTGAACGTTGAGCGCGTGGGAGACCACCGTGCGTTTTCCAGCGATACCATCCAGTCTTTGATCACCGCCATCGGCACCGGCGTCACCAATGGCACCGGCGACGGCGGAGACTTCGATATCACCAAGGCTCGCTACCACAAGATCATCATCATGACCGATGCAGACGTCGACGGCGCGCACATCCGCATCCTGCTGCTGACGTTCTTCTACAAGTACATGCGTCCGCTGATCGACGCCGGCTACGTCTACGTTGCCTGCCCGCCCATCTTCGGCATCAAGGTGCGCAACAAGATTCACTACGTGTACCCCAACGGTCGCCAGCCCGAAGAGGAGATCTTGCGCGACACCATCGTCCAGCTTGGCCTCAATCCGGACGACGACGGCGAGGACGCATCCGGCAAGGTGACCAAGAAGCGACGCGGATATACCGTCCAGCGCTACAAGGGTCTGGGTGAAATGGACCCCAAGCAGCTGGCGAGCACCACCATGGATCCCAAGACGCGCATCCTGCAGCGCGTGACCATCGAGGATGCCGCTATTGCCGATCGCGCGGTCCGCGAGCTGATGGGAAATCAGGTCGAGTTCCGCCGCGCCTACATCGAGAAGCACGCGCACGACGCCCGCTTCCTCGACGCCTAGGGCAACTGCTTTTGGCGATCCCTTGCGCGACATGCGCGCGCTGAGCACTGAATGACCACGAGAAACCAGGAGGTCTTACGTGGCAGACGATATGAACAACGAGATTGGCGGCGACGAGACCGCGGGCCTGCCCGACGATCTGAAGCGCTTGCTGGCCCGCGCCGAGGATGATGGCGAGGCCGCGACCTACGACCCGGACGCCGACTCGGACGAGGAGGAAGAAGATGACGAGGAGCTGGAGGAGAGCTTTGGCGCGGTAGACCGCGGCGAGGCCGCCGGCGAAGACGTCAACGGCGGATCCCTGCAGATCAGCGAGTTCGGCCGCGAGATGAAGCAGTCCTTCATCGAGTACTCCATGTCGGTCATCACCGCCCGCGCCCTTCCGGACGTTCGCGACGGCTTGAAGCCCGTTCACCGTCGTATCCTCTACGCAATGAACGAAAGCGGCATCTTCCCCAACCGCCCGCATAAGAAGTCCGCTTGGACGGTCGGCGAAGTTATCGGTAAGTACCATCCCCATGGTGACTCCGCGGTGTACGACACCATGGTCCGCCTGGCGCAGTGGTTCTCCATGCGCACTCCGCTCATCGACGGCCATGGTAACTTTGGCAACATCGACGGCGACTCCGCCGCGGCCATGCGCTACACCGAGAGCCGCCTGGCCAAACCCGCCATGGAGCTGCTTCGCGACCTGCAGAAGGACACGGTTGACTGGGGCCCCAACTACGACGAGTCCCTGGCAGAGCCCAAGGTCCTGCCCGCCCGCTTCCCCAACCTGCTGGTCAACGGTTCTTCCGGCATCGCGGTCGGCATGGCTACCAATATTCCGCCCCATAACCTTTCCGAGGTTATCGAGGCCACCTGCATGCTTATCGACAACCCGGACGCCACCTGCGAGGAGCTCATGACGGTCCTGCCCGGACCGGACTTCCCCACCGGCGCCCTCATCATGGGTACCTCCGGCATCCGCCAGGCTTACGAGACCGGCCGCGGCTCCATTACCGTGCGCGCCAAGGCCCATGTCGAGTCCACCAAGACCGGTCGCAGCCGCCTGGTCTTTACCGAGATCCCCTATCAGGTCAACAAGGGGACCCTGCAGGAGAAGATCGCCCAGCTGGTGAATGAGAAGCGCATCGAGGGAATCTCGGATATGCGCGACGAGTCTACCCAGAAGGGCATCCGCCTGGTTATCGAGCTTAAAAAGGGCGTTATCCCGCAGGTGGTTCTCAACAACCTGTACAAGTACACCTCGCTGCAGAACACCTTTGGCGTGAACAACCTCGCCTTGGTCAACGGCGTGCCCAAGTGCCTGTCGCTGCGCGAGATTCTCTCCCACTACATCGACCACCAGGTCGACGTGGTTACCCGCCGCACCCGCTTTGACCTCAAGAAGGCACAGGCCCGTGCGCACATCCTCGAGGGCTACCTTATGGCTCTCGACCATATCGACGAGGTTATCTCGATTATCCGCTCCTCTCAGACGGATGCCGAGGCCAGCTCCCGCCTGATCGAGCGCTTTGGCTTCAGCCCCGAGCAGACCACCGCGATTCTCGAGATGAAGCTGCGCCGCTTGACCGGCCTCGAGCGCGACAAGATCGAGGACGAGTTGGCCGGCCTGCGCCGCGCGATCGCCTACTACGAGGACCTTCTCGCCAACGAGCACAAGATCCTGGGCGTCATCAAAGAGGAGATGCGCGAGATCTCCAAGAAATTTGGAGACAAGCGCCGCACCGAGATCACCCGGGCGGAGAGGGACCTGGACGTCGAGGACCTCATCGCGGACGAGGATATGGTCGTCACCATCACCCATACCGGCTACGTCAAGCGCATTCCCGTCGAGACCTACCGCTCGCAGAAGCGCGGCGGCAAAGGTGTGACCGGCGTCAACCTCAAAGAGGACGACGTCATCGCTGAGATGTTTATCGCCAGCACCCACGAGTACGTGCTGTTCTTCTCCAACAAGGGCAAGGTCTACCGTTTGAAGGTCCATGAGCTGCCCGTTGGCAGCCGTCAGGCGCGCGGTACCGCGATCGTCAACCTGCTCCCCTTTGAGGAGGGCGAGAAGATTGCCAGCGTCATCTCCTGTCGCGAGTTCCCGGGCAACGAGTACCTCATGTTTGCCACCGCCAACGGCATGGTGAAGAAGACGGTCATGAGCGCTTACGACCGCAGCCGCCGAGACGGCATCATCGCCATCAACCTCAAGAACGGCGACCGCCTGCTTGATGTTCGCCGCGTGCGCGAGGGCGATAAGGTCATCATGGCCACCACGTCGGGCAAGGCGATTGTGTTTGCCGAGGACCAGGTGCGCGCCACCGGCCGCGATACCAGCGGCGTTCGCGGCATCACTATGAAGGACGGCGCCGAGGTGCTGGGCATGGAGATCTCCAACGGTACCGGCGACCTGTTCGTCATCACCGAGCGCGGCTACGGCAAGCGCACCCCCGTTGCGGACTATCCCGAGCAGAACCGCGGTGGACAGGGCGTTTATACCATCCAGATGACCGACCACAAGGGCAGCCTCGCCGCCATGAAGACGGTGGGACCGCAGCACGAGCTGTTCATCATCACCGAGGGCGCCACGGTTATTCGCGTGAAGACCGAGGACGTGTCTCAGACCGGTCGTGCCACGCAGGGCGTCAAGATGATGAGCGTTATCGACGGCGACCGCGTTACGGCCGTGGCCCGCATGACCAGTTCGGAGGAGAAGGACAAGACTCCCGTCGAAGCGGGCGACCAAGTTGACCTTGATTCCAGCGATGCCGACGGCGAGATGCCCGCGCCCGATGACGAGCACGTGGACGTTGACGCCGCCGACGAGGCTCCGGAGGGCCTGCTCGAGGAGTAGGGGTTCCAGAGGGATATATCGCGCGGGCGCGTTTGAGCGATTGGCCGCGACGCCGCCGCAGGGAAAAACGAGTGACGGGAGGGGTGCTTCGGCGCCCCTCCTTTTGCGTTTGGCGACAATTGTGTATGAGCGCGCCCGCCGACAGGGGTATAAAAGCTCAATGTGATGGCCAATGTGATGACGGCTCGCGGCAAGAAATCAAGGGGGCTGCATGGATAGTTCTTCGATGCTTCAGCAGATGACCCTGCAGCAAAAGGCCTCCTTATTGGCGGGGGCGTCCCATTGGGACACCGTGCGAGTGGACGAGGTCGGGCTCGAGTCCATCACTTTGTCCGACGGCCCCCACGGCCTGCGCCATCAGTTGGGCGCCGCGGATCATCTTGGTATCAACCAGAGCGTTCCGTCAACCTGCTTTCCCTCTGCCTCAGCCCTCGCCTGCTCTTTTGATCCCAATCTGGTTTTATCTGTGGGCGCCGCTATTGCAGATGAGGCGGTCGACCAGGGCGTATCGGTTGTGCTGGGGCCCGGTGTCAATATAAAGCGCAGCCCTTTATGCGGGCGTAACTTTGAATATTTCAGCGAGGACCCCCTGCTTTCCGGCGAGCTGGGTGCCGCCATGGTCCAAGGCATCCAGTCGCGCGACGTCGCGGCGTGCCTCAAACATTTCGCATGTAACAACCAAGAGCTTGCCCGCCTGGTAAGCGATTCGGTTGTGGACGAGCGGACCCTGCGCGAAATCTACCTCCAGCCCTTTGAGCGCGTGGTCAAAAAGGCGCGCCCGTGGTCGATTATGACGGCGTACAACAAGCTTAACGGCACGTATTGCTCGCAAAACGCTTGGTTGCTGCAAACCGTGCTGCGCGAAGAATGGGGCTTTGACGGCGCCGTGATAAGCGACTGGGGCGCCGTGAGCGGCGTGGCCGAGTCCATCGCCGCCGGTCTAGACCTCTGCATGCCCGGCCCTCGTCCAGATTACGCCCCTACAGCCCTGGCGGCCGTGCGCCGCGGAGCGCTGGATGAAAGGTGCGTGGACCGCGCTGCGGGCCGCGTGATCGATCTTGTGGAGCGCACGCGCCCGTCGCGCCGCTCTCGTGCCTCCTCCTTGTCCGCAACGACTGACGGCGACCCTGCGGCGGGCGAGTCGGTCTACAAGAGGAGCGCCCGCCTCGCCGCCCGCGCCGCGCGTGAAAGCGCGGTATTACTTGAAAACAACGGTATCTTGCCGCTTGACCCAACCAAGACGGTCGCCGTTATAGGCGCCTTTGCAAGGGAGCCGCGCTTCCAGGGTGCCGGCTCGTCCAAAATCAATCCCCGTGAGCTCGATTGCGCGCTGGACGAGTTCAAACGCCGCGGTATCTCGGTCTCGTTCTCCCCTGGATATGATGCGTATTCTGGCGAGGCGTCCGACATTCAAGTTGAGCAGGCGGTCGAGGCGGCGCGCACGCATGACGTCGCCGTGGTGTTCGCCGGCTTGCCGGATAGGTTCGAGTCCGAAGGATTTGATCGCAAGCTCATGGTGATGCCGCGCGGCCACTGCAGCTTGATCGAGCGCGTATGCCGTGAAAACCCCAACACCGTGGTGGTTCTGCAAGGTGGTGCCCCCATGGAAGCGCCCTGGAGACGCATGCCCGCCGCGATTATGGCGATGTACCTGTCGGGATGCCATGGCGGCTCCGCAACGGTTGATTTGCTATACGGCGATGCGAATCCGTGTGGAAAGCTTGCCGAAACGTGGCCGGAGCGGCTGGGGGATACCGCTTTGGGTGCGAGCTATCCCGACTTTGACCGCGAGGTTCTCTATCGCGAGGGCATCTACGTGGGGTATCGCTATTTTGATGCGGTCGGCGCGCGCCCGGCATGGCCGTTTGGCCATGGTTTGTCCTATACCGCGTTTGCCTACGGCCGGCCAAAGCTTGCCATGCCCCTTCCCTGCGGTGGATCTGCCTGCCCGGCCGTCTTCCGCGTTGAGGTTGATGTGGAAAACGCTGGTTCCATCGCCGGCGCCGAAGTGGTGCAGCTCTATGTTTGCCCGCCTTGCGAGTGTGCCTTCCATGAGCCGCGCCGCCTTGCCGCGTTTGCCAAGGTGCGCCTTGCGCCTGGCGAGCGCTCTCGCGTGACGCTTGAGTTTGGCGAGATGGAGCTTCGATATTGGGACGCCGCGCGTCACGCGTGGCGCGTAGATCAGGGCGACTACGAGCTTTTGGTTGGCTCTTCAAGCCGCGATATCCGAGGGAACTGCTCCCTTCACCTCGCAGCCGATACAGCGCCGTTTCCCGTGTCTGCCGACCGTTCCGTCCTCCTCGCCGACCGCTCGGCGCTCGCGGCGTACTGGCGCCCCGATGCCACTCGGTTTGATGAGGAGTCTTTCAAGGCGCTTTACGCGGGCCCTCTTCCCGCTCGCACGCCCATCGCGCCGTTCACCATCGACTCGTCCGTGTCAGAGATGGCCTCCACGCCTTTTGGTCGACTAATGGTTCGCGTGGTGGAGCATGTTATGGATGAGCCCGTGAAAAAGATGGACGAGGACACCAGGCGCATGATGCATGAAATTGTCTCTGATTTGCCTTTGCGCCAGCTCATCTCAAGCGGATTTTCAATGCGGACCGTCCATGGCTTGGTCGATATGCTCAACGGTAGGTATATTCGCGGCTTTACGCGCGCGGTGGGTACGTACAGGCGCATCAAGAAGGCCCTGCGAGAGCATGCGCCCGCCTTGAGCGCGCACTTCGACCGCTCGGGCGATAGCGAGGAGTGAGTTCCGTGAGGCTCCCGGGTGCGCGCGTGCAAAAGAGAAAGCCCCGCGACTGTATGGTTGCGATCGCGGGGCTTGATGGCGGCCGGCATGTGGGTGGCCGATGCGTCGATAATGAGGTGCGAAGAGCAGCGCGCGGATTTTCGTCCGCTTAGAAATCATCCGGAGAGAGCGTCTGGACAAATTCGTCGAATCGCTCGATCTCTTCTTCGGCGTTGTCGTCCGAGCGGGCAGAGATGCTGCCGGCGCGGTTCATGACATCGTCCTCAACGTAGATGGGGGCGTTGACGCGCACCGCCAATGCGAGCGCATCGCTTGGCCGCGCGTCGATGGAGAGCTCCTTGCCGTCTTTGTCGAGAACCACCAGGTCCGCGAAGAATACGGGAAGGTCGACGCGGTTGATCTCCACGCGCTCGACCTTGGCGTCGAGTGCCGTAAGGGCGGCATTCATAAGATCGTGCGTGATGGGGCGCGGCTCCTCCGTGCGGTCAATTCCACGGCTGATGGCCGCCGCCTCGAATGATCCGGTTTGAATGGAGAGCGCGCGCGGCGGTGCTCCGGCACCCACGGACTCGTTGCGCTCGCGCAGCACGATAACCGAGGGGACGGGGCCGGCGGCCATAATAATGGTTTCGATATCAACGCGAATCATTATGGCACCTCCTCCAAGTTAGAAATCATAAGGGTTGGCTGGGTCTCCCATCCCAAGCCGGGTAGTAATAGTACCCAATTCCAACGTGGATGCTATGGGAAACATGGCAACGACACGCGACGGCCAGCTTTCTGCTGAACGGATGGGCGGGGCTTGGCTTTGCGGGTGTCGAGAGGCCGCGATGGGGCGAGGCGGGCCTTGCGCTGGGCGACATTTAGCTGCCGCATGCGAAATTTGAAAAGAAAAATGCCTTGTGAACTGGGAGAATAAGAGAGTTGGAAAAAGATTCCAACTTTTTTGGAAAAAGTCGTTGACTCTGATTCCAACAAAGGGTTATTATACCACTCGTGCGATGGACCTGTAGCTCAGTTGGTTAGAGCGTCCGGCTGATAACCGGGAGGTCACAAGTTCGAATCTTGTCAGGTCCACCATTTTTCTTTCGCAATAAACACCCCAGCGAGAGCCGAGTCGCCGCTGGGGTGTTTATTAATGGGGGTTTAGCTCAGCTGGGAGAGCGCGGGCTTTGCAAGCCTGAGGTCAGGGGTTCGATCCCCCTAACCTCCACCATTGAATGTATGAGGGCATCCGTAAGGGTGCCCTTTTTAATATGAGAAAGCCATTGTCAAGAGGCAAAAGCTGCCAGGTCCGGAAATTTCTTTCCGGACCTTCTCGTATTCCGACCGGTCGGGCCCGCGCGGATGCTCGTTAGTCGTCGCTCGCCTGGCAAGCTAATATCCGCGGGCTCGTGGCGCGGCATGCGGGTTCAGGTATGTCGCCGCGCGCTACCGCATTTCGATTCTGCGTCCGGGACCGTCGTTTCGAAAAACCTTGGAGTCTCGATAGTCGGGCGCGGCCCTCGGGCTGCCCATAAAAAGGGTCGTGAGCCGGTCCCGGCGATGCGTCGAAGCGCGGGCCCTCCCGGCGGGAAGGCTATGTGGGCCCCGGGGAGCTACGCGAGCGTCCCCTCGGCGCGCCTGCCGACCTCCCGGACCCGGCAGGCGAGCTCGCGGGCGACCGCGACGTTGGCGACGCAGGGCCGCTTGCCGGCCGCCCCGAGGGATTCGTGCCTCCGGCGGGGGCGCGCGGCGGC
>OOBX01000056.1_pt1 | contig 150552 bp, 143 predicted proteins | sample 1671021 | NCBI WGS metagenome assembly OOBX01 (sample SAMN06348114, study PRJEB24527) | human gut metagenome | biome: human gut; feature: ankylosing spondylitis patient; material: feces | host: Homo sapiens | place: China | collected 2015-10 | reverse complement strand
TTATTATGGAATAATTTTTAGGGCAACACAATCCGTCGAATTATTTTGCGCTTACGATACAGAGGATTATTTTTCTGTTTTTCCACCCTTATCCCCGCAGTTTTTGGAGCGTTTGGAAAGGTAGTGGGGACAGGCCACCAAAACTGCCTGGAAACTCTGCTTGCACCCGTGAGCGCAGCCAAGACAGCTTTTGTTATACTGCCGCCTGCCGTTCTCACCCAGGAAGAACGCCCATTCCAGCCGCCACTTCTTGCTTCGGCTCATAGGCAGTCCTGCTCCGGCACATCACGGCCGGGCTTCTTTCCCTCCGGGGGGTTGTGCTCGGCACACTCCCGTTTGGCATCTTCTAACCGCTCACGGATGGAAGGCTTCTCCGGCGTTATCCGTTCTGCGTACTCCTGGGCCTTTTCCAATTCCTCGCCGCGTCTGCCGTTGTTGATAACGCCGTCGATCATGCCGTAGTCATCTTCCAGCGTTGTTTCCGCCGTGCGGAGGGGATTGCCCTGTTCCGGCTGCTCCGCTGCCACGGCAAAGGCCCGTGTGCCGTTTCCCATGATAAGATACTTTCCATCATCGGAAATATGGTGGACGCCGTAACCGGCCGCCTCCATCTGCTCCCGGCTCATGGCAGTCACATAAAAGCTGCCCCTGGGCGTCCGGATGCACTCGCCGGTTTCCAGATCGTCCGGGGTAAGCTCCGGCTGCCGTTCCTGCAAAAACTCCGGCACCTCGGAAAAGCCCACCCTATCGCAGTAATGGGCGGTGTCCTTCCCGTCCTGATGCAGCACCACGATATCCGACACGGACAGGGAGTGCCCCGTGAAGTCGGCCGGGCGATCCACATTGAACCGGGTATAAATGCTTTCCAGATCGCCCTTCGCCGTCAGCGGCGCTTCATAGACCAGCTCGTAATTTTCCGGCTTCACGGAAAGGCCGTTGCGGTGGATACTGTCCAGCGGCTCGAAACGATAGTCCAGCGTTTCGTTGCCACCCTTGAGCTGATAAATGGAAAAGCTGCTTTCCTCAGCCTGATCCTGAACGGCCTGTGCCTGCGCCACGATATCCGCCGGAGTCTGCACATAGGCGGCTGTCTTTGCCGCATACTCCCGTTCCGCTCTTTCCGCAGCGGCCAGCATTTCATCCACACGGGATTTAGCCGGGTCATCCAAAGCGGCCTTGACCTCCGCCGGGTCAAAATCAAGAAATTCCTCATAGCCCGTGGCGTCCTTGAACTTTTCAATCTCCGAAGGAAGATAGTCCTCCTGCGTCTGCCCCAGTGCTGCCAGCTTTTCATCCAAAGCGGAAATGCGTCCGGCCATCAGATTTTCATACAGTTCTTCCTTTGCGGCGTGTGCCTCCGGGTGCTCCGCCGCATACTGTGGATCGTTCTGACGGAAAAACTCGTCCATGTCAAAGGCAATATCCATAGCCCACTCGGATTTTTCTTCTTCGGGAAGATCGTCCTGGAAGGTCATCACCCGGTACTCGTCGGGGATACTGCCGCGCTCACCGTCGTAATACTCATGGAAACTGTCACCCGTATCACGCACATAGCCCTGATCCGTGAAGGTGCCGTTTTCCTCCAACGCAACGTCCCGGCCGTAGGCCTCATAGTCGATGTAATTCTGCAAATGCTCTGGCACCTGCATAACGTCCAGTTCTTCGATGTAATAGCGGCCCAGATCGTCATAGTCATGGATATCGGGGTAAACCTCATAGCAATCCAGATTCTCGGTGAGGTTGATGATCTCCTGCAGGCTGCCGCAATGGTCGCCCATTTCCATACCGGCCTGAAACTGTGCGTATTCGCTTTCGCTCATTTCATCCAGCTTCGACGCCAGATAATTCAGCTCGTCCAGATTTTCATATTCACCCAGCTTACTGTAAAGACCGTCCACATAGCAGTCATAGTCCGTGATGAACCATTCCTCATAGGACTGGCCGAAGTCATCCTTCTGGCCGATCCCGATCCGCTTAAACACTTCCTTCAATTCTTCGGCGGTGGTGGGAAACTTCACCCACTCGCCCACAAGCTCGCCCTCGTTGTACTTCCCAAGATTGGTGATAAAGGCGGCAAAGGGATAATCCTTGTCGTGATCGTAATATGGCATATCAGCACCTCCTTACAGTTCCGGCGCAGACTTTTCCTTGTGGGGCTGCGCCTTGTTTTTCTCCGCACATTCCTTCTTGCCCTGTTCCAGCCGTTCCCGGATGGAGGGCTTTTTCTCCGGCTCCGCAGGGCGTTCATGGTTCCACTCGTCGCCGGAGAGAGAAATATATCCGTGTTCCGTAAAATGACCCTGTTCCTCCTGCATGGCATACTTGCCAAAAGGAACAGGGTCGATTGCCTTCAGAAGTTCTGGGGGCAGCAGCATATCCATGTGCTGTGCCAGATACCGCCACCCCAGATCCTTCAGATCGTGGATATTGGGCTCAAATACGAAATAGTCGATGTTGGCCGCAAACTCCTTGAACTGCTCCGGCGCTGTCAGCTTGAAGGGCGAGACCTGCACCGCTGCCAGCAGCTCCCGGTCCTCCGGGGAGAGGGCGGCCACTGCCGCCCTCACTTCGGGTAAATGCTGCAAGGTCTTATTTTCTGCCATCAGCACCAACCTTTCTTTTCGGAAATTCCAGCTTAAAATTGATGTACTTGCCGCCCGTGTCGTCCAGGATCGCCGCGGCGTCATAAGTGGCCTGCTTCTTTTCAGACCACATTCCCTTGACATTGGTGCGACCCTTTTTCAGAAGGTCCGTTGCCATCTTCTTTGTCAGCTCCTTCTTGCGGCTCGTCCAGAAGCGGTCATTTTTCCAGAGGACGAAGCCGCAGGACCGATCTGAACATGCAAAGTTATTCTTGCCCTCATAGACTGACTGACCGCAGCGGGGGCAGGTGCCGATTACTTCCTTCTCCGGGGCAAACAGCTTTTTGCCGTCCTCGGAAATACAGGAATAGGTGGACACGATCTCCTGGACCATCGTGCAGATACCGTCCATGAAAGTATCCGGGTCAGCGCCGCCCTTTGCGATCTCTGTCAATTTCTGTTCCCATTCCGCTGTCAGCATGGGAGAGGTCAGCGGCTCCGGCAGAACAGTGACAAGGTTGATACCTGCTTTCGTGGGGATCAGGTTTTTGCCCTTGCGCTCCACGAAACCGGCTGCCACCAGCTTTTCGATAACAGCGGCACGGGTCGCGGGTGTGCCAAGTCCTTTTCGCTCGGCTTCGTCGGGGATATCGTCCTTGCCCGCATTTTCCATGGCCGACAGGAGGGTATCTTCCGTGAATGGTTTCGGGGGCTGGGTGAAATGCTCGATAACAGCAACCTCCGTACCGTCAAAAGTCTGCCCTTCGGTGAAGTCCAGGAGCGTGCCGCCGTCCCCATCCGCAGGCTTTTCCTTCAAGAAGGCACGGAAAATGCGGTCGATTTCCCGCCAGCCTTCGGAGATGACGCGCTTGCCCTTTGCGGTGAAGGAATGGCCGCCGCAGTCAAAGGCAGCCGTGACCGCCTCATACACATACGGCTCCGCCGACGCACACAGCAGCTTGCAGCAGACCAGCAGAAACAAATTGCGCTCACCCAGAGGCAGAGCCTTGATATCCGCTTTTTCAATCTCCATAGTCGGGATGATAGCATGGTGGTCAGATACATCCTTGTCGGAGCTCATGGCCTCCACCAGCGGGAAGAAGTTGCTGATCCCGTCAAAGGGCGGCACCTTCGCCGCCAGATGGATGACGCAGGAGGCTGTTTCCGCCATGTCGGAGGTCAGATACCGGCTGTCCGTGCGGGGATAGGTCAGCAGCTTCTTTTCGTAGAGGCTCTGTGCGCAATCTAAGGTCTGCTTTGCCGTGTATCCGAACAGGCGGTTTGCCTCCCTCTGCAAGGTGGTGAGATCATAGAGCTTCGGCGGCTGTTCTTTCTTCTGTTCCTTCGTGACAGAGGTACAGGTGACGGCCGCACCCTTGCACATGACCGCTGCCTGTTCCGCCTCCGTTGGATCGGTGAACTTTTCCGACACCGCCTCGGTTCCATCCAGCGTCAGGCGCAGCAGATGATATTTTCCCTTGTGGAACAGTGTGATCTTTGCGTCACGCTCCGCCAGCATTGCCAGCGTAGGCGTCTGCACACGTCCCACATTCAGGGTGCGGTGATAGAGAACGGAGAAAAGGCGGGTGGCATTGATCCCCACCAGCCAGTCCGCTTTCTGGCGGCAGAGGGCGGATTGATACAGGGCTTCATAATCAGCGCCGGGGCGCAGGTCAGAAAAGCCCTCCCGGATGGCGCTGTCCTCCATCGAGGAAATCCAGAGGCGAAGGACCGGCTTGCGGCATCCGGTCATTTCATACACCAGTCGGAAAATCAGCTCACCTTCACGCCCGGCGTCACAGGCATTGACAATGGTATCCACATCGGGGCGGTTCATCAGGGCACGGAGATTTTCAAAAGCATCCTCCTTGCCCGGTGCCAGCACATAGCGGAACGGCTCCGGCAGAATAGGGAGATCGTCATAGCGCCATTTCTTGAAATGCTCGTCATAGCCGCCCGCATCCATCGGGGATACCAGATGTCCCACGCACCAAGATACGAGAAGTCCGCTGCCCTCATAAAAGCCGTCGGCCCTGGATGAAGCACCCAGGGCCGATGCGATAGATTTTGCTACACTCGGTTTTTCACAGATTACAAGTTTCATTTATTACCTCCTTGATACTGTTGTATTTAGTCGATTTCTGTTGTATAATTTGAAAAAACTTTGCGGGGAGTTCATAATGTTAGCTTTTTTACAAAATTCATGGGTCGTTGGTATTGGTGGTGGAATTGTCAGTGGCATTATTGTCTATTTCATTACAAATTGGTTGTACAAGCGCAAGGACAATTCAAAGTATTTAGAACAAATTAATCGGGCAAATATGGATATTATTCAAGCACTGAAACCGTATGTTGCTGAACGAGGTTTGCCAGAAAAGGAAATAGTAGATGCAATCATTGTTTCGACGGCTAGAAAATATAAAGTAAAATGCGATGAGTTGTATTCTATTCGTATTATTTGCGAAGAACTCATTCGTGAAATAGTTGAAAATGTATATGTTGCCAGCGAGAAAAAGCAAGAATACGCCAAGCAGCTTCAAGAGTATCTGCATAAATTAGATTCTGAAAAGAGCAAAGATTTTCTGATTTCCGACATTGAAAAAGAAATCAAAAATCTAACTATCTTCAAGGAATCAAATTATCGTCGCAAGACTGCAACTATGGTGAGTGCATTAATGTCTGCTTTTGCCGCAATGGCAACAATCCTTATTTCTCTCATTACATTTGTGGATGCTGATGTATTTAATGTACACAGTTCCACAAACGAATTTGAGATTTCGATTGTTATTATTATACTTACTACAACCGTCATTACTGCGCTATATAGTGTTATTTTGATGATGACAAAGTCTTACAAAAAGACGAAGGATGAAACAAACGATCATTCAAAAGAAGAGAAGTGATTTCACCTCCTCGCCATTTAAGGCGAAGAGGTGTTTTTACTACTTTTCCAAATGTTCGGTTAAGCAATTGGAAGAAAAAACCTCGTCCTCGGTGAGATATTCTTCTTCATCCTCCAGGTCAAAATCATCCAGGTCAGCGGGAACTTTCTTGCCCTGCTTCGGTTTCAGCACCAGGAAATAGACTGCCGCGCCGCCTCCGGCTGCAAGGATCAGTAGCACCGCCAGGATCACCCCGGTATTGCTTTTCTTTTCAGGCTTCGGATTCTCCGGCTCGGTGGGCTCCGCAGCTTTCTGTTCCGTGCCAACACATTCACTGAGGTTTTTTACGCAGACCGGGCAAGCGGTATTGACCGCTCCGGCCTGGCACTTTTCCGTACAGGTGCAGACAATAGGTGTTTCCGCCTTTTCTCCATCCTCCGCGAGTGCCATGAGGTCGGCTTCATCCACCTGGTTCAGAAAATGCACGGTTTCCTCGCCCTCGTCGTCACGGTCGATAATGAGATAGAACACATTGCCGTTCTTCGTTTCTACCGTAATAAACTGCTTGCCACTGGTGACAGGGTTGCCGATATCGTCAATCAGTGACAGGTTCCCGTCCGGCGTCAGGGCGGCACCGTCATTCAAACCACCGCCCAGCATCCCCAGCAGATTTTCCAGTGTTTCCGCATCCAGAGAGAAAGAACCTTCCCCGGAGCTAGCCTCGCCGTCACTTACCGTCATGTAGCCGGAATAGACATAGCCGACCTTTTCCGGCAGGATGACCTTCAGCCAGTCGCCGTCCGTGCCGATCACCTTCACGGTCGTTCCGTTGGGAAGCTGGGTGAAAGCGGTATAATCCATTCCGGCGCCCGTGCGGACATTCAGATTGCCGCCGCCCGTGGTGACGGTGCCGGTCTGCTCAGAGTCATTTTCGCCGGAACGGAACTGGATACCATCCTCGGTGACGGATACCGTGACCTGGCTGCCTGACAGAGCGGAAAGCAGATCAGAAACATCCCCGACCGTTTCCTGTTCGGTCACGGATTCCGTGCTTTCCTCGCCGCCGCTGGCAAAGGCGGTGACAGAAAAAGCGGCAGTGCTGAGCACCGCCGCCAAAAGAGCCGATACCATTTTTGTCATAAAGTTATGCTTCATCCTCGTATCCCTCCGTTTCCTCATTCTCGGTGTTGCCCTCCTGCAGCATACCTTCCGGCAGGGAGATCATACCGCTGGCATAGGCTTTCAGGAAGGCGGTCAGTTCCTTGTTATCCATCTTAACGGCTTTCACCATGCGGACGATTTCCAGATTTTCTTCCTCCGCAAGCTGGGCCTCCAGCGCACGAAGGCGTTTCTGCTGCTCCGCGATCTTTTCTTTGGTTTTCGCAATGTCATTGCGGATCTTCTGTGTCGTTGCCATAAATCAAATTACCTCCATATCGTTTTTTAGTTGTAGGGCGGTCGCCCGAAAGCGTAAAAGTGGGATTGCCAGTAGCTTGTGTTGATATCTGCATACTGGATGGGGTCGCCGCAGTGCAGCATTTTTCCGCCGCCCACATAGATACCCACATGGGAAACGCCCGGCGTATCGTAAGTGCCGACGAAAAAGATCAAGTCGCCGGGTCTTGCGTTGGCAGAGGATACCGGGGTGGAAATGTCGTAGAGTCCCTGGGCTCCCAGCCTGCCCGTATTGCAGACGCCGCTTTGCGTCAGCACCCAGGACACGAAGCCAGAGCAATCAAAGGAAGTGTTTGGATTGCTGCCGCCCCAGACATAGGGATAGCCAATGTACTTCTCCGCCTCGGTAATGAGCGCCGCAAAGGTTTCATCTTCCATTGCGGAAGGTGGGATATCATAGGTGGTGGGCGGTTTGGTGTACTTGTCTACATAGCCGGAGCCTGGGAATAAATCTTCCCGGTTCCCCAGCGTTGCCATATAGACCGCATACAGGGAAAGTGTTTCCTCGTCCATGATGTAGACCGGCACATGGGAAAGGTCGAAGTTTTCCAGCTTTACCTTGCAGATATAGTAGTTATACGGTACTTCCACGTCATAGTCGTTTCCTTCGCTGTCTGTCCGTGTCTCCGTCCGATAGCGCACCTCCACCTCCACGGTCTGCGTCAGGATGTACTGCTTTTCAAAGAGCATTTGCAGTTCCTCCTGGACCTCGTCGATGGTGAACACCCCTTCATGGAACGCCGTGAGAATGGAGATCAGCACATAAGGGTCATGCTCGATCTCGTCCAGATCAAAACGGTATTCGTCATATCCGGGGTGCAGAGCCTCATAGTTGTCCAGCTCATATTGAAGTTCCTGTTCCAGTTCGCAGTAGGCCGCCTCCGCAGCCAGCATATCCGCATCCTCGGAGAGATAAGAAGAAGTAAATACACCGCCCACACCGGAGCCTGCCATCATGGAACAGGAAGATATCCCGCCAAACAGCAGGGCAACACAGGCGCCAATGCCGATCACCAACAGCACCGCCCGGCTATGGTGCTTGATGTAGAGGAAAGTTTCCTTGAAGGCGTCCTTTGCTTTCTGCGCCGCACTTTTCGCCGTGGCTGCGGTATTCTTTGCGGTTTTCTCCGCCTGCCGCAGCTCCTTTGCATAGTTCCGCTTGATCCGCTGTTTCTGTAGAAAGCGAGATACCGGGTTAGAAGCTACCAATGCAGGATCATCATGCAGTGCCTTTTGGTAAAGGTACTCGGCGTTTGCCTTGACCGAAGCCTGCTCTGCCTTCGCCGCGTCACGCCAAGGCTTTGTGCGGTGATGGTGGACGGCGGCACGGACTTTACCTTTTCCGTAGGCAAACCCACGCTCCGTCAGTACCTCGCCCTTGTGTCCGGCCTCCACACCCACATTTTCCTGTTCCACCTCATGCACCTTCGCATGGGCGGCGTGGACGATCTCATGGACCGGCCGGGAAAGCGGATTGTGCCGCAGGCGTCCGTTGGGGCGTTTCTCCACTTCTTCAAAGTGAAGCTGCGTTTTGCCTTTTCCGGCTGTCTCGTCAAAAACACGCTCGGTACGGAGAACTTTCTTTGTGGGGATAGCGGCTTTTGCCGCGTCCAGCCTGTCCGCCGCACGGTCGGAACGGTCGATGTACTTTCCAAGTACGGGATCGGCACGTTCTTCCTCGGTAAATTGCAGGCGGGAGGACGGGCGCTGCCTTGCGGCAGAACCATCCCGCACCGCCTGGGTGTCAGCCTTTTCCGCCTTTCGTGCGCTTTTCTTCTCATGGTGTTCCGCCGCACGCAGGGCAAGGTCAGCCGCAGCGCCAGCGGATTCTTCCGAAGAAGCGGACAGCTCCGTTTCCGGCTCCCGGCTGCTGATATGTTCCACCTCTCCTGTGGCAAGGTTTTCCGATACCGCACCGTCACGGGTCATTTTCTGCGTGATCTTATCGGTCGCTTTCAGTTCCCTCATAGGCAGTCACCTTCCTTTCCATAGGGGCAGAAGTCACCGCAGGTGCCATTTTCGATCATGGCGATATAGCGGAAAATGGGATAGGCCTGGGGCGGGCAGACCGCATTTCCCAATGTTTTCAGCCGCAGTGCCCGGTCATCCATGCGCTCGGTCATGCGGGGGATTCCTTCCGGTTCGGTGGCCCAGAGGATACGTCCGTCCATCCTTTCGGGAAGCCCATGAGCCATTCCACCCAATCCGGATTCAGCGCCGCCGTTTCGGACACCGGCTGTTCCTGGAAGATGATCTGCGCCGACAGGTTCCCGTCCTTCTTCGCTGGATCGAAGGCTGATGGCTTCAAGGTCGAGCGGAAACCGTCCGACGCCACCGGGGTCAGATAGAATACCGCCGCCGACAGGCTCAGGCTCCAAATCGCCCCGTTTCGGTTCCTCTTGCGGAATATCCCATTGTCCGACAGGAACACATCCAGGCTTGCCGCATCCCTGGCGGTGTTGTTGTCGGAGGCAAGGGGTGTGGGAAACATCAGCCGCGACGATAAAAGTTCGCTGGCGCTCATGCCATGCGCCGACACCGCAAGCCGGAAATACGAATGGGAGAACAGCGTATCCCGCTTTTGCCAGGTCAAAGATCGTTTTGTCGAGCCCCATATTGATGAAGCCAGCAACATTTTCCCCAAGCACCCAACGGGGCCGCAGCTCGGTAATAACGCGGCACATTTCCGGCCACAGGTAGCGTTCATCCGCAAAGCCCTTCCGTTTTCCGGCGGTGGAGAAGGGCTGACAGGGAAAGCCGCCTGAGATAACGGTAACTGTTTCAAGTCCTGTTTTTTCAAAAAACGCCTCCTTCGTAAAAGTAGTAATATCCCGGAACCTGGGAACATCCGGCCATCGTGCGGAGAGGACGGAGTGCGGAAAATCCGCCCACTCACACTGGCAGACGGTTTCAAACCCGGCAGCCTCCGCCGCCAGGTCCAGACCGCCAATGCCGGAAAACAGGCTCACATGGGTCATTTTTGTTTCAATCTTTTCGTTCACCTCCTGCTTTTGGGTATAAGAAACCCCGCTTCGTTTGTGAAGCGGGGTTTCTCCTTACCATATATTTAAGTTGTTCTTTGCTTGTACAATGCTCTTTAAGTAAGTAATTTGTGCCGTTTTAATTTCATCAAATGTCTTTGTGGAATCAGTTGCCAACACCTGCTCGATAACACTTATATATTTCTTAGTTGCTTCTCTCACGAGATTTCGCAATTCATCCACCGATGTACGTGTAATTTGTGTTACGCTTCCTTCGTGAACTGCCTCACTCCGATCATGATAATGATTTTTTACATCATCATAGATAGATTTCATTTCGGCATCGGAACTACCAAGAAACACTGCCATACGTTTAGATAACATTACTTTTTTATCGCCATAATCATTATGCAAAAACATTACTTCCAGAGGTGTCATCATATTTTTATAGTTAGTTGCATCATCCAGAGTGTGATATGTGTATTCTAATTCATCAATCACTACTGGCTTCAGCATTTGACACGCTTGTTCATGATTATAAAGCAAATCATTTAGCAACGGCACCTCAGCGGGTGTAATAATCATAGGGTATCGAATAAGAGTTATGATATCCTCAACATAAGTGTCAATTACACGATTCATTTTACACATTCCTGCCTGGGTATTGTAGGTGTAAAACGAATGTTTTCGTGCAATCTCACCTTCTTTGAACAAATGTAGCAACGAGAAAAAGCGGAACACTTTCGACTCGATTTCATCATGTATGGGAGCTATTATTTCATCGAAGTCAGACCCATTCAGAAATGCGACTGCATTTGCAGGTTTATCATGCTCAACAACCCGAGATGAGTTTTGCTCTAAGCAGACGATGTAAGGTTTCTCTCCAGTTTTAATTGCACCCATGTATTCAGATAATACTTGGCCACGGCTATTTGTAATTCTGTCCTTGTGTACATAATCCTCTAAATAGATTTCTCTAAACGAGAAGTTCTCCGGCGGTTGGACCAGCATAATAGACTGGTCGCCAATAATGGGAATAGACACAGATATGTTGATTGTTATATCAAAAGATGGTGTATTCACAAAATCACCTCAAACATTTTATTTTATATTTTATCACATCCCTACTTGTAATAATAGACACATTCTGCAAATTATGTGGCTTTATGGTGGAAAGGCTCAAAGGTGCTGTCCAGCTCCACAAGCACCGCCTCCATATCCGCCGTGACCGCCTTACTTCTGGCAATCAGCCGGTTTATCACATCAAAGAAGGTTTCGCCCTCCTGTTTTTCTTCCGTATGCAAATAGCTGGGATCATTCATGTTCGTTTTCTCCTTTCCCGGTTTCACCAAGTTTTGTCGTCATAATGCTGTAAAGTTCATTGTCCTTCGGGAAGTCATCCACAAAAGGCAGAATCACATTGCCGAAGAAGATCAGCCCCTCGCCGGGGCCTGCGTTGCTGATATGCGCCGCCTGCTGGTTGGAGATATTCAGGCGCTCGCAGAGGATTTTCCTGTCTCCGCTGGCCTGGTTCAGAAGGTACACAAAATCGCTGTTTTCAAAGATATTCTCGATCTCCGGGGAGGAAAGCAGGTCCTTAATGTTCTGCGTGATTCCTGTGGGGATACCGCCCCATTTGCGAAAGCGTTTCCAAATCTCCACGCTCCAGGCACCGACCTCGCCGCGCAGCAGAAGGTGGAACTCGTCCACGAAGTACCAGGTAGATTTACCCTGATCCCGGTTTTGGGAAACACGGTTCCACACCTGATCCTGGATCACCAGCATACCCAGGCTTTTGAGCTGCTTTCCCAGCTCCTTGATATCGAAGCAGACAATGCGGTTGTTGATATCCACATTGGTGCAGTGGTTAAAAACATTCAGGCTGCCATGCACATACAGTTCCAGTGCCGCCGCGATCCGCTGCGCCTCCGGCTCCGGCTGCCGCTTGATCTCGTCATACAAATCTTCCAGCAGCGGCATATTCTCCGGGCGGGGGGCTGCGATATAGGGGCGGTACACGATCCGCACGGCACGGTCAATGACCGTCTTTTCCACCGGCTCCAGACCGTTCCGTCCGCCTGCCGCCAGTTCACAGAACGACAGGATAAAGTCGGATTTCAGCGCCAGCGGGTTATCGTCCTCGCTGTAATTGAGGTTGATATCCATAGGGTTCACATACTGCGTGCTGGTAGGTGAGATTTTGATGACCTGACCTTCCAGACGGTTCACCAGCGGAAAATATTCCGCCTCCGGGTCGCAGATCAAGATATCGTCCTTTGTATTCAGGAACACACCCACGATGGAACGCTTTGCGGAAAAGCTCTTACCGCTGCCGGGCGTACCTAAGATCATGCCGTTGGGCGTTTTCAGCTTTTTGCGGTCGGCAAGGATCATGTTGCCGGAAGTGGCATTGAGTCCATAGTAGAGAGCTTCGCCGCCGTGGAAAATCTCCTGCGTGGTGAAGGGAACGAACACCGCCACCGCCGAAGTGGTAAGCCCGCGCTGTATCTTAATGCGGTTGACGCCCAGGGGCAGAGCCGACACAAAGCCGTCCTCTTGCTGAAAGTCCAGCCGCACAAGGGAGCAGTTATATTTCTGCGCCACGCTTGCCGCACGGAGAAGGTCATTCTCCAGCTTTTGCTTGCTGTCCGCAAAGTTCACCACCAGGAAGGTCATCAGGAACATTCGCTCATTTCTGCTTTGCAGATCACGGAGGATATTCTTTGCCTCGCCTGCGTAGGTGGCAAGGTCAGTGGGGATGATATCCATATCGAAACCTTCCCGCACCGCCTTTTTCTGCGCGTCGATCTTCATACTGTCAATGTCGGTAATCTTCCGTTTGACTGTTTTAATTGCCTCGTTCTGATCCATGCTGCGGATATGGAGGCTGACAAGCAGCCCGCTGTCCGTATCCAGCAGCTCGGTGAGCATACGGTCATCCATTTCCGGTGCGCTGATCTGTAGAAAGGACACGGCACAGAATTTATCCGCCATCGTGAACTTCCTTGCTTCACCGAAGCGGAAAGAAGAAGGTGCGATAAAATCCTGGACCGACAGGCCGGAAGGGGCAAGCCAGCTCCATTCAAAGGCAAACCGTTCCCCGTCCGGGTGCAGGATGCCGTGGAGCATTTCCAGCCACTCCTTGCCGCCAAGCTCCTTTGCCAGAGCGCCCATGACCTTGAAATGGTTGAGGGCGTCCATGACAATCCGGGAAAATCGTGCCCGTGCGGTTTTGTTGTCCCGTGCCTCGATGGTGAGGGTCAGGTACTTTGTTTTGATAAGACCGTTGTTGCCCCGTTCAAGCTGCTTGCGGAGCATTTGCGTGTAAAGCTCACGGATATGGTCGAAGTGATCTCCCTGCGCTGCGATCTCGATACGCTTCACAAAATCCTCCCGGTTCATGCGGCGGCTCACAAGGGAGAGCTGCATCCCGATAGAAGCGTCGTGGGCGTTATACATATCGCAGAGGGCTTCAAAGATCGCTGTCTGATCGTCAGGTTTCGCAAGCTGATAATTCACATCCTCGAACTCGATACACTTCGACCAGGTGTGGTCGTCCAGCTTGCACAGGCCGTCCGGGTACATCTGGCGGAACGGTAAGGTATCCTGTGCGGAATGTACCTTGCCGTCGCCTCTGGCAGTTTCCAGGATACGGCTGATCTCACGCTTTTCCGCGGCGGTCAGCTTTACCGCGGGTTTTGCCGTCTGCCGTGCCTGCGGCTCTGGCTTTCGCTTTCTGAACAATGGCTTTCACCTCCTTTTCCGCCTGGGCCTGCCGCTCCAGGGCTGCGTAGAAATTGTTTGTCTGGTAAGGTCGCTCTTTCGTCCGCAGGAACATACAGCGGATGATCTGTCCGGACACCACTTCCAGGGGTTGGCCGTGCCGCTCATACATGGCGAGTAGAAAGAACGGGAGCATGACGATAATCATGCAGAACGCGGCAGCGCTGTTGCTGGCCGTGCGTCTGAGCAAAAAGAAAAGCGGTACTCCGATGAGTGCCGCCGCTCCGAAACATATAAGCTGCCGTTTGGTAAGTCCAAACAGCACTTTGGATTTTACTTTCGTCAAATCCTTTGGAATGGTTACATACGCCAATTTATCAAGCCTCCTTAATGCGCTCCGAACAGGCTCTTAGAGAGACTGCCGGTCTTGAACAGGGCGAAGCACAGCAGGACCGTGTAGCCCATGCAGGCCCATATCGCGCCTGAGATATTTCCGTCCGTGGCGATACTCTGTACCAAAACAGAGTAGATTCCCACGCACACCATGATTAGAAATGCCTGGAACGCCAATGCAAACAGGGATTTCAAGTAGTTCTGTCCTGTATGGCTCCAATCCCGGTTTGTCATAGTGGCAAGCGGAATCGGTCCAACGGAAGTTGTCAAATACACCTCGATCATGCGGCCGTAGATGACAAGCATGATACAGATGGAAAGGGCGTTCATGGTAAGTCCCACGAAAAGGGACTGGAACCACAGCCCGAACAGTTCTCCCGTGCCCAGGGCTTCAAGCTGCGCCTCCATATCCGTGATGACGCTGCTGATATCAATGGAGGTATTTCCGATGATGACGCCTGCGCTGCTGTTCACAACGCTTTGCCCCACATCGAAGATACCCATGACGATATTCCACGTGTTCGTCACAATGAGAACGGCACAGAATGTCTTGAAAATCCACTTGAAGAACATCCAGGTATCTACATCGTGCAGATTGTTTTTCTCTGTCACAAGCTGGATCAGCTCATAACACATTACGAATGTCAGGATAACCCCGGCGATTGGAACGATCACCGTTTCAGAGAGGTTTCGGATCATAGAAAAGACGCCGCTGTTCCATGCCAGCGGCGTCTGTCCCACTTCACCGGCGATCTCGCCTACTTTGGTATTGACCGTATCGAACATGCCCGACAGGTTTCCCGTGATTCCCTCGATGAGCAGCCCTCGGAGCCATTCATCGAGTTTGTCGAGTATGCCGCCCATAAGCGATCACCGCCAGACGATCAACCGAACAGGCCGGAGAGCAGAGGTACAAGGGTGATGCCGATGAGGGCGACACCGCCGCCGGCCATCAACTGTTTCATACCCTGGCTTTTGGAAGCAGGGTTGTCCTGGCCGTAACCTTCCAGAAGGTTGATAACGCCCCAGATACCAAGACCTGCGCCCAGGGCCACTACGAGAGTCTGCAAAACACCAACTGCACTGTTGAAAAATTCCATAAAATAATCCTCCTAAAAAATGTTTTTGATTCTGGGTTAAGTAGCTGCGTCAATCTCGTACACATCGAAGGTGTCCGTGGGTTTTACCACGGCACGCTGCTTCTTCATGTACCGTTCCATGTCAAAGACATTTTTAGGGTCGGCGTCGGCCGTGTATCTGTAATTCGGGTGCCGGGTGAGGTCGTACTTGTCCGAAAGGAACGGGCGCACGCCCCGCAGCATGAAGATACACTTGCCGCCGTCCATCACTGCCAATTCGTCCTGGGTCATCAACTCCTTTCCTAATTTCTGATAACTGAGGCCGTGGGAAACCTGGCTGCCCCGGTTTTCAGACTGGTTATAGAGATCAATGGTCTCTTTCCCCAGCAGCTCCGAAATTTCCTTGAGCGTGGATTTCTCCTTGCCTCCCAAAAACAAGGTGCTGTCACAGTTACCGACGATGGTATCTGCCGCATCCTTGTAGATGGTCTTTAACTGGCTCTGCGACTGCAAAATAATAGAAGCCGATATCTCACGGCTTCGGATGGTGGCAATCAGCTTATCGAAGTTCGGTATCTGACCGATGTTGGCAAACTCGTCCAGAATCAGACGGACATGGACGGGCAGCCGCCCACCGTAGAAGTCATCCGCCTTGTCGCAGAGCAGATTGAAAAGCTGACTATACATGAGGGCAGCCACGAAATTGAAAGTGCTGTCCGTATCTGACAGGATCACAAACAGCGCCGTCTTTTGGTCGCCCATGGTATCCAGTTCCAGTTCGTCATATTCCATCAGGTCCCGCAGCTCCTTGATATCGAAGGGAGCAAGCCGGGCACCGCAGGAAATGAGGATGGATTTTAAGGTTTTGCCAGAGACGAAAAGTCAAGGACTTTTTCATCAAATTCAAAAAGAAGTCACATTTTGCGGACTTCTTCACGGAGCATACGCTTGATTTTGTCCTCCATCGTCTCCTTGGCGGTCTCGCTGAAATGGACACGGACGATATAGGTGGTCTTGCCAATCTGCTTTCTGACAGTCGGGCAAGTGGTGCTGTTGGTTGCGGTATTGTTCATTCAAAATCCTCCTGTAAATGAAAAATGCCCGGTGACTGTTCATCATCGGGCGGTGTCGGTATGAGGGAACAAGGCAAGGCGGCAACATTAAGGTATCTATAAAAACCTTGCCGTCTTTGCCATGCTTGCCGTGTTCCTGCGTCAGCTTCGGAGATAGCAGACCCATGCTGTGCCGTCTTTCTCGGTCACAAGCCTGTCTCCAATACGGCTTTTAGCTGTCCTCATCGTGCGTGAGGATATGCCCCTGTCATTGACCGCTTTTTCCAGCTCTGCACTCGGCATTTTCTTTCCGTCTGCCAGCAGTTCCAGTATCAGCATTTCTGCCTGTGCGGTCTTGCTTTCCGTCTTGGCTGTGTCCGTTCCGGCAAGCAGTTCATCGGCGGTAATGTCATAAGCTCCTATCCATTCAAAACCTTTCTCGTCTCCCAGAGAAAAGGCAAGGGACTGTCCGGGCGGCGCAAGGGAGCTTTTCTCATGGATAAGTACCCTTGTTGTGGGGCTGTCCTTCAGCTTGCCGATAAAAAGCAGACTGCGGACTGCCGCCGTAATGTCGATAGACCCTAATCCCCGGTAGGTGCTTTGCGTTCCTGCGGCTTTGTTGAGGTGTCCGATCAGCACGATAGCGCACCCGGTAGCCTGTGCAATGTCTCCCAGACTGCGGAAGATGGGACGGACTTCATTTGCCCGGTTCATGTCCACATCTGCGCCCAGAAACGCCTGTACCGGGTCAATGATAACAAGCCTTGCGTTGTTCTCACGGATTGCCCTTGCTATGCGCTCATCGGCAAGGGTCAGCGGTGTGTCCCTATCGTCAATGACAAGCACTCTTTCAAGGTCTGCGTCTGCTTCTATCAGTCGGGGCTTGACGGTATCACCCAGACCGTCCTCGGCGGTCTGATAGATGATATTGAAAGGTTCAAGTGTCTCCATACCGGGCAAAGGCTTTCGATTGGTGCAAGCCGCCGCAAGGCGCATGGCAAAGTAGGTCTTGCCCTCGCCGGGATTGCCCTGGATAATTGTCAGCTTTCCAAATGGGATATAGGGAAACCATAGCCATTCCACGCTCGTCAGCTCCACATCAGCCATACGGAGCATTGGGACAGGCTGGGCGGTTGGCAGCTCTCGCAGCGTGATTGTCTCGGCTATGAATTTGCGGCTCGGAATATCCCCTTGCTGGCGGAGAACATCGTTCCAGTCTTTCCTTGCCGGGACAAGGCGAATGACGGCGATCTCGCTGGGAATGGACTGTGCCAGTCGGGTACAGGCTTCGCTTCCTGCGGTGTCGCTGTCAAGGCAGAGGAACACTTTTTGGGTGTCCTTGCGTTCAGAAAGAAAACGGTCAAGAGCTTTGCCCGAAACGCCGCCCAGGGCAAGATAATTTCTTTTCTGCCAGTCCTGCGGATAAAGGCAGATGAATGATAACAGGTCAATCGGTGCTTCAAAGACAAAGAGCTGGTTGCCGTTTCCCTCATAGCGGAACGGATAGGACTTGTCAGACCCGGCAATGTCCTGTCTGAATGGGTCTGCCGTTCCTCGCACATGGGCGTATCTCGGCGTACCGCTTCGGTCTCTGCCGACAAACACAACATTGTGCCGCTTTGCTTCCTCGTAAATATCCCCGGAAAGAAGAAAAGCCTCAACAAGCGTTTTGTTGAGACCTCGGCTTTCGCAAAGAAATTGAATTGCTCTGTCGGCTGTTCGGTTGTGCAAGGGCAAGTGAAACGCTGTGGGCGGTGTTGTGCTGGCTTCGGTCTGCCCCTCGCCGCTTTCGCCGGTCAGGAGCTGGACAGCTTCGGGAAAGGACTTGCCGTAAAACTCCATGACAAAATCAATGGGATAGCCGCCCTTGCTCTGGCTGTGGCGAAACCACTTGTTTCCCCGGACGGTCAGGCTGTCATGTTCTTTCCAGCGGTATTCTCGTCCGCTTTTGATAAGCGTCTCTCCCTGTGTGCGGAGAAAATCTTCCAGACTGACGGCGTTTGCCCGGTCAATCTGTGCTTGGGTATAATTCATCGGGATAGTTCCTCCTTTTTCTGTCGTGTTTGGGGTCGATTTTGGAGTTTTTGTTCCTCTGTGCGCTCGTTAAATCGGGCGGCAGTATCTACACATGACTTGACCTTCCAAAGGCGGTGTAAATCGTCTCTGACGGTCTTAAACTCGCCATAGGTGGTGTTGTGCGCCTGTTCCAGCTCGTCATACTCGTCGGACAGCTTTTTCATATCCACCTTGCCGTCCGGGAACTCCTCGGTCAGCTTGCGTCTGGCGGTGTAGAACATTTTCAGCTCGTCGGCGTGTTCTGCCTTGTACTTGGCTCTGGACTTCTCAAACTTGATTTTCTGCAAGCCGTCACAGACAGGCTTCAAGCTCTGGAAGGTAGCGGAGTAGTCATAAAGCCGCTTGATTTCTTTCATTCGTGCGGTCTGCCCGTCCAGCGTTTTCTTCAAGCTCTCTGTGGTGGAGCTGTGTTCATTGACATGGCTTTCCAAATCTTCAAGGGTGTAAATGCCGTTTGCCCGGAGATAATTGAAAGTCTCGTTCATCTCCTTTAGGTTGCTGATTTTGCCTTTCTGGGAATAAGCCCCGGCTTTGCGCTGGGTGTAGTAGGCGTTCAGCAGAGAAACAAGGTCGGGGGTCTGCGGCTTGGCAAGCTCTGCTTTTGCTTCGGCAATCCAATCGAACAGGAGAGCGATTTTCTTCTTGATGTCCCGGATCACGGCATTGGTTGCCTTGATCCAGCGGTTGAACTCGCCCTTCTCGGTGCGTATGCCTTTCTTCTCCATTGCCCGGACGGTTGCGCCCTCATGGATGGTGGGAAGTAAATCCACGCCCTGGCGCTCATAGCTTCGGTGGTCGATACGAACGTCAAGCCCCTTTTCCGCAAACTTGGCGTTGCATAGCTCCGCCCATGTCTGCCGCCAGTATTCCAGCGTTTCGGGACTGCCCCAGTCGGTAGTGGGAACGGCGTTGAAAACAAACTCGCCGTTCTGGTCTCGGATACGGTTGCCGTCCTCGTCCAGCTCGTAAACTCGGTGCTGCTTACAGCCCCATTTGCCGTTCTGCTCGATGGGACGGATGGGGCAAAGCACATGAAAATGGGGATTGGGTATGCCGCCGTCCTCTCTGTCTGGCTGGTGTACAGCGAAGTCAACCACCATGCCACGGCTCACAAACTGCTCCAATAAAAATTGCCTTGCAAGAGCGATGTTTTCCTCAAGGGAAAATTCATTCTGCAAGGCAATGTCAAAGCTGTATGCAAGCTGGGCGTTCTTTCCACGCTCGGCTTTTTCCACGGCGTTCCATAGGGTCTGACGGTCTGCGTATTCTGGCGGTGCATGGGACGGCAGGAGAATGTCGGAGCAGATCACGCCGCCCTTGCGGGTGTAGTCGCTGTATTCGCCGTAATACTCGCTATACAATCGCTCCCCGGCACGGTAGGCAGCAGAAGCGATAGCGGACTGTCCTGCGCTTCGCTTAGTCTGCGTGACGCTCAGATGAAATAGTGCCATCGGCTTTCAACTCCTTTTCTCTGTTTGCTTGGCTGATGTGGGTAATCGTCATGTGACGGACGGCTCGCTGGACTTCGGACAAAGAAAAGATTTGTTCCATCAGCTCTGTCATTTCGGTGCGTGTGAGATCTTTGACCTCCGGGGCAAGGCTCTCAACCGTGCCGCCCAGATTGCAAAGGCGGTGGGTGCGCTTGGTGCGTTCGCCTTTCTCCAGATACTTCTTTCTGTTCTCCAGACGCTCCAGCTTGTGCTGTTCCTGTGCAAGCTGCGTCTCGGCTCGTTCCTTTTCGGCTCGGAGCTGTTCAAGGTTTTTCGGTTTTGCCATTTTTCGTGACCTCCTTTTTTGAAAATGGGGATAAAAAAAGACCGTCAACTTTTCGCAGATTGCGACCAGTCAACGGTCAGTTTTTCGGTATTCAGTTGTTGTGTTCAGTTCGGTAAATTGAAGTTGGTCAAAGTTGTTGGCGAAGATATTCCACAACATTTCCATTCGTATCATAGAAACAGATGTTTCCTACATTGAGGGGCAGGACAATGGCGAAAGGCTTGCCACTATCAATATCAATCACCTGAATGCCGTTGCCATCATCTACTTCAAGTCGAACAATATTTTGGGTATTCATTGAGATAAATGCCCTTTCGTTATTTCCCTCAACAACAAACTCTGCAATGTAATCATCAACCTCAACTATATCTCCACCACCACGGAAGAAATATCCAAAAGACAAGCCAGGGCGATTTACATAGACAGAAAAAGTGTGGTCTGTCTTGTCCTGTGGGTAAGAAATAAATGCAGCCATTGTGTCGGAAATGCTTCCATCAACAATCCAATCATCCAAAATTTTTTGAGATTGGCGAATGTCTGCTTCTAAACTGTTTGCGGTTTTACCAATGTCATTGTTTGCATAAAGGAAACCGAAAACCAACACACAAGCCAAAATAACACCCAAGAGGATTATGGGTAATTTCTTTTTCATAGAATCACACTCCTTTATCAAATTAAGATTCTTGATTTTCAAACTTGCTGGCGGCGAACGGTTTGTCAAAACCGTTTGCGGACGGCAAGTCCACAGGGGATAGCCGCTTTAGCGGCGCAAGGGGGTGTAGCCACCTTGACGGAACGAAGTGACGCAACATTCTCGGTCATGCAGTTTTCTTCTGCTGACGGAGAATGAAGCTCCGCAGGACGCACGATACTCCCGATAGGAGAGTATAGAAGTGCGCCCTTAGAGTTCTAAGGGTATTTTTAGATAATTGGGAATGTTTCTTTGTCAAACTGCGTAACATTGAACACGATACGCCACTCGACATCATCACCAACCGGTTCAAAGTGCAGAGCAGAACAAGCAGCATGAAGTTTTTCTTGTGAATTTGTTCCATATATAACTGCTGTCGGACCATCTGCACCACCAATAACACCAACAACAAAACAGGAACTACTGCCAACTGGACGGAACGAATGATCGTCTGGTGTAACTTCTATCGGTCTATCGCCTTCATCACAGTCAAAAACCGAAATGTTCTCCATCGGTTCAGGGGTAAGTGTATAACTCATGGCAATATAATGTGTCGGATAAATCCAGCGATCAGAACCAAAACTATTTTGAGGAACTGTCTGCTGTTCTATTTCCTGCACGGTCAGTGTATGGGTTATTCCGCTAACAGGATGGGAAAACATAAATGAATCTCCGGGTGCGTGAACTTTGAAATGTGAGCCTGGAACTTGTCCTGGTTGCTGCTCCATTGTAAGAAAAAGTTTATTGATTTCAGGGTGATGCTTGGTTCCCCAAGGAAATACGTCTCTGCATATGACCCAGCCATAAGTACTATCCAGCCCATAATGGTCGATTGCCCATTTTGCTTCCAACTCATTGATAACGCCATCTGGCAGACAAGGATTAAAGCTCACAGCGCAGCCATGGGTTGTCTGTAATATTTTCTCGTTTAACTTCAAGCAAGGTTTGAAGTTAAAACAAAGTGGGTTTTCCCATTCCATCTGCATCTGTTGCTCACGGGTAAAATTTTCACATGAGTCATTTTCCCAGTCCAGATTCCATTTTTTCATGAAGTCACGGATGCTTTCTGAATCAACTCGCATACAAAAATCAACGACAAGTCCTTTGCTACATGAATAAGCTGCCGGAATTACCCAATGATATCCAGCCCAATCGAATTGTTTATCCAGCTTGATCTCTTTTCCGGCACGGTCTTTACCTCGATGTCCCCAGAAATCTCCATCAAAGTAGACCTTCCATTCAGGGGCAACCAATTCTGCTTCTGAAGTCATATCATTATCGTAATAATCTTCTGTGTATTTAATCTGACTGTAATCAAAGGAAGATTGCAGGTTTTTGATATATGTCCACGGTTGTTCCATAGGCAACAAATTCATCTTCTCTGAAATTTCCGATAAAGTTTGCTGTTGTTCCTGGGTTGTAGGGTTTTCATTGAGAAAGGCTTCAAACTGTGCTTCGTTCCACATCCACGCTTGTTCCACTGCCGCCACATCACCACAAGCCAGTATAAGCCGCAGAAAGTCGGTAAAATTTTCAGCTACTGGATGAACATAATCAGGAGAAGTATTCATGGGGCTGACAGAGAAAACCATCTCTCCAAATCCACGAATGAAACAGAAGTGGATACCATCTATCCCTGCCCATCCAAAAACCGATGCCCCTTTTGGGGTACAAAAATAATTTGTATTATCCTCACGGAGTTCAACTCCCACAGGACTTAAATCGACACCCCGCTGTAAAAATTTTTTCAAAATTCTATTCATTAAGCATCCCCCCATAAAATTAGTGCTATCACGCTCTTGATTGTAGTAAATTTTATCACAAGAGTGTGAATAAATCTACTGGCGAATGCTGAAACCGCCCGAACAGTTTCTTTCTGCTCAGGCGGCTTTCTTCATCCATTTTTCTTTCTTCTGCTGCACTTGTTCATGGGCTTCCTGCTGAACATCAGCCCAGCGGAAAAGCCATACTTGAAGTGACTTTCACTTTCTTCACATTGGGCGATTGCTGTCTGCGCCCGGAGTTCCTGCACCAGCTCATAGTCCTCTTTGCTGAGCCGCTGGGACAACTGCTCCATGAGCTTTTCACAGGCTATGACTGCCTTTCGGTATTCCGGTGATGTAGGTACAACTGTCTCGCAGGGATAAAACTCCCCATTATACATGGCTTCCAAAATCATAGCTTTACCTCTCTCAACAGTAGATTAGTTCCGTCTTGATGATTTCCTCTGCCCGGCAGCGGATGGAGTTCATTGACTGCACCCATAACATCTGATTTTCCGCTTTCATGGCTTCGGTCACGCCCTCGGCTTTCATCATCTGCCGGATAATCAAGTCCAGCCTGTCTGCCGCCTGCTCGTTCAGATCGGCAACGACGGTGTGGAGCCTGCCGGACAAAATTAGCTCGTTGTAAAGCATGGGACGGTGCAATTTCAGATAGGACTGGTGCAAGCGTCCCCAATGCCCAATAGGTCGGCGTTCCTCCGGCAGCTTCAAGTCCGGCACATAGTAGTCGCCCACCAACACATAGTCCATACCGTTCTCATGGATTCTCGGTTTCAACTCTTTCATAAAATCACGCTCCCTTTCTCGGTCCCAGCTGCGGCAAACTGCTCACCGGGATGAATACCCCTCTGGCAATATCCTCGGTGCGGATTGCCTGTTTTCTGGCTTCAATCTCCGCTTTTTTCTTGGCTTTCGTGCGCTCCTCATACTCTTTCTGTTTACCATTGGCTTTCCGCTTCAAGTAGTTCTGGTGGAGCCTGTCCTTGCGTTCCTCACGCTTGCGGATTTCCTCTAATTCCTCCGGGGTCAGCTCCACTTCTCCAAACGCCGGGGGAACGAATCGCCCAACAAAATTGAAGTAAATCTCGACCTCCTGTGTGGTCTGTATACTGCCTTTGCGGTCACGCTCATGCACAAGGATTTTCTCAATAAACTCGTTGAGCATGGCAATGGTCAGCTTGTCGAAGTTCTCATATTTGTCGATCAGAGCGATAAAACGGTCAGCGTCCTTTTCGTGCTTTTCATAACTCCTGATAGCCTTTTCCAGAGCAGAGATTTCAGCGGTAAGCTCGGACTGTTCCTTTTCGTATTGAGCGTCCAGAGTGGCGTATCTGCTGTCGGACAGCTTTCCTAAAATGTTGTCCTCATAGATTTTGCAGAGCAGGACTTCCAGCTCGGAAACTCTCTGCTTTGCTGTGGCAAGGCGTGTCCGCTGTTTCCTGACCTCTGCCGTCTGCTGGCTGGACTGTGCTTCCTGCACCACACGGACAAACTCGGCTCTGTCATGCTTGGCATACTCTGCAATGGCTTTCAGCATTTCAGAGACAAGGGACAGTACCACATCTTCATTGATACGGTGCTGGGTCTTGCAGAGTGTCCCGCAAGGAACTTTTGTGTACTGTGAGCAGGTGTATTGAGAAATGCGCTTGCCGTTGTTGGTACGGTGGACATACATCTTGCCTCCGCAATCGGCACAATAAAGCAAGCCTGTGAGGGGAGCTGCTTCGCCCCAGCCGTCCGGGTAGCGTCTGACATTCCCACGGATTTTCTGCACAAGGTCAAAGGTCTGCTGGTCAATGATAGCTTCATGGGTATTCTCGAAAATCGTCCATTCGTCCTCCGGGACATAATGGCTTTTCTTGTCCTTGAAGTGCTTTCGAGTCTTGAAGTTGATGGTGTGTCCCAGATATTCACGCTTTTCAAGAATGTTGCAGATGGTGGAAGAACCCCAGCCGTACACATCTTTGAAAGTCTTATTCTTGTTCACGCCCTCGCCGTGCTGGGCAAGGTAAGCGGACGGAATGAGAATTTTTTCTTCTTTCAGCTTGCTGGCAATCTGATACGGACCGTAGCCCTCAATCGTCATGGCAAAGATACGCTTGACCACCTCTGCGGCTTCGGGGTCAACCAACCATTGGTCTCTGGCTTCGTTCCAGAGATAGCCGTAAATGACCGTGCCTGTGAGGTGCTTGCCGGACTTGCCTTTGGACTGGAAAGTGGAACGGATTTTACGGCTGGTGTCTCTGGCGTAATACTCGTTCATAATGTTGCGGAAAGGGGTAAAATCATCGTCCCCTCTGGCACTGTCCACGCCGTCATTGATGGCGATAAGGCGAACGCCACGCTGACGCAGGATTTCCATAATCTGACCGACTTTCAGATAGTCACGACCCATGCGACTCATGTCCTTGATACACAGATACTCCACATTCCCGGCTTCAACCTCTTTCATCATTGCCAAAAATCCGGGACGGTCAAAGCAAGTACCACTAATGCCATCGTCCGTGAAATGGACAATGTTCGTAAAGCCCTGCCGTGCGGCGAACTCCTCCAACATAGCCTTTTGATTGGAAATGGAATTGCTCTCACGCTGTTGGTCATCATCTTTGCCAAAGTCATCACGGCTCAGTCGTTCGTACAGAGCTGTGATTTTCTCGTTTTTTCTCATAACTTGCGCTCCTTTCTTCGGTTTTAGGTTGTGTGTTCTAAGAGACTTCCCAACCGCTTGATTAAGAAGTCTTTTAGAGCATACAACACCCGCCGCCATCTTGAATTTGCGGTACTGCTTGACGGCGAAGTGGTCCGGCTCCCGTTCCGCCAACTGAGAAAAAAGCAGGTCCACCGGGCTTTGATAAGTCTCGTCGTCCTCTCTGGCCTCACTGGCATTGATAAGGTCCAGAAGTGTGATGAAGTTCTTTTCTTCCTCCGTGGCCTCGTACCAGATGTAGCCGATCAGTGCGGAATAATAGAGGCGTTCCGCTTTGACCCAAAAATCTTCCGAAGATTTTTCGCCTTCGCCCTTCGTGTTCATAATCAGGGCATTCACCAGCTTTAGGATATCTTTCTCTGACCGAATATAGGCAAGAGGGTTGTATTTCATGGATTTTCGGAAGTTTATCAGGTTGAGGCACTTGATACGGTATTTCTTCCGTTCCAGGAAAGCGCCGATCTCCGGCAGCAAGGTTCCTTTCGGATCAGTGCAGACATAGGACGAATGAGCTTGCAGCAGCGACGGCTTACAGAAGAACCGCGTCTTGCCGCTGCCGGAACCGCCGATCACCAGAATGTTTTTATTTCTGGCATACTTCGGCTGCTTTGGACGGCTCGCCATCGTGATCCGTTCCGTCTGCGTCATAGGGATATTTTGGAAAAAGTCCTTGTCCATGTAGGGAGCAATATCCGCCGCCGTACCCCAGCGGGCAGAACCATACTCGATCCCGTGGCGATACTTCTTAGCGTTCTTGCCTTTCAGGTAGACCGCCATGCGAAGGACCACCGCACCGGCTATACCGATCAGAAGGTCCGTTGGCTGGAAACTGAGCCACGGGGAGGAAAGCGCTGCCGTGAAGCCGTCCCCGATAGAAAGCAGCTTGCCGGAGAGGTCAGCACCGGGCGCAAGCCGGAAAGCCTGTGCCAGCTTATCGAAGGGATACACGAACAGGAGATACGGAAGGTTCAGCAAAAACATTTTTTTCATATTCATCTCTGCACGCTCCGATCTTTGACCTTTACTTTCTCCCGGTCAATGGTACGGTGTTCCGTTTTCTCTGCCGCCTGTTCCTTCGCCTGGGTCAGCCGCTCCCGGATGGAGGGCTTTTCCTCACGGCTCATTTTCCGGCTGGCAAACTCCTGAAATGCCGCTGTGATGGCATCCGCGTCCCGGCTTTTGAAAAAGACCAGGTAACGGGGCTGCTCTGCGGCGGTGTCCTTCTTCAAGGCAAAATCCACATGGTATTTCTTCGCCACACGGGAGAAAGCCTTGATATTCTTGTCACTGATCTCGATATTGGCAAGACCGGCGTTCTGGCTGGCAAGCTGTTTAAGGCTCTGCCTGCCGCGGTAGATTTTGGGCTTCTGGCTTTTCTGGATTTCCTCCAGGAACTTTTTGATGGCTTTTTCAAAGACTTGCTCGCTTAGCTTGGCTCCGTCAACAATGAGCGTTACGGCGCCCCGCGTTACTTCCTCTTGCATTTAGCCTCGCCCCCTTTGCCCGTCCCCGTACATATCGTGCTGCACCAGGGAAGAATAGTAGCTGTTGATGGTGGTCGGGGCGTTATACAGCGCCGCCAGAAGGTATTTCTTGATATTGCGGACATAGGTGGTGTTGTCCTTCATACAGTCCATGACATACTGAACATGTGAACTGTCCAGCTTCATAAACCGGGACTTTACCACCTCCGCCGGATAATCGTCTCCGGCAATGCGAATGACTTTGCGGGCAGAACATACGGTATCCACGATCAGGTCAACGATCTCGTCAAGCTGCTCACGGTCGATGTGGCTGTCCTGCACTAGATAGCTGTACTCGATGTTATCCAAAATCACTTCACGATAACATTCTCTGGCTCCCATCCGATCCATTCCCATCCTTGCCCCTGCGGGGGTAGGGGGATTTGATTGGATAGGATTTGATATCTCCGTACTTGATAAATCAGTCTTTGTTTGATTAGTATTTAATTGTGCGGGGTTTTCCGTACACGGGTCTGCCGTATCCGGGATACCCATATCCGGGTTTTCCGTATATGGCTTTGCCGTACCCGGTAAAGGCGTACCTGGGCTTGACGGCGGCTCGCACTGAGGCATTTCGTAAATGACATACTCGGTATCCGTGATCTTGCCTTTTTCATCCCGAAGCTGGGTGCGCCGGATATACCCGTGGGTTTCCAACTCCTTCAATGCCGCACCGATGCTGTCCACACCTTCCCGGCAGATTGCCGCAAGACCTCTGGTGGTGTAATTCCACTCGTCAGGGAGCGACAACATCATGGACAGCAGCCCCTTGGATTTCAGGGTCAGCGTCCGATCTTTCAAGTGATGGTTCGACATGACCGTATAATCACGGGTCTTTTCAATACGAAAAACAGCCATCTTCGCACCTCCTTCCTGTGAAAATAAAAAGTGTTGGTTTTGAGCGGTTTATCCGTCTGTATGCCTCCGTTACCTTCCACATGGGAAAACATCCACGCCCTGTTCAGAACGCAAGCCACAGAGGAAGAAACAGAAGATATCCCACTGATTTTGATACATTTTTCAGGTGGCTACCTCTCACGGTCTTTATGGTCATAGTGGAGTTCACCGGAAAGCACCTTCGCATGGTTACGGATTTTGATGTGCCCCTTTTCCTGATTTTCCAAAGCCTTGCTGTATCCGGCGTCAGTCAGGAACAGGCGCATTTTCTCACCCTTCCAGCCAACAGGCGAGTCATGGGTAAGAACATCAAAGACGATCATGTGTCTGGTTGCCGGGTCGAAACGCTCCAAAGCCATAATGTCATGGCCGGATAACTTCTGCGCCCCGGATTTCTGTCTGGCCTCTGCCAGCATTTCCCCGATGGTGCGGGCTTTCTCCGGCAGACGGTATTCGGCCTGCACCTTGCGGATCAAATCCATGCAATCCTGATCCGACAGGGGACGGAGCTTGTCCAGAAGGCTTTCTGCCGTTTCTTTTACTGCCTGGTTCGGCGCATAGCGCCATGTCATGTAAATCTCATTCAGGGCAGCGTTCTGATTGATACTTTCAATCTGAAACACCATCCTCATTTCTGCTTCTGTCAATTTCATTGCCAGCCTCCTTCAAAATGGGTATAAAAAACGCCATAGGTTTTCAATGCCTATGGCTTGTGGGTATAGGAAAAGGGCGCTGATACTTGCATATCAACGCCCTTTGAGCATGTCAGTATTTGATTGTTTCGACTTCGCACCGTGTTTGCACCATGAAAAACATTGATTTTACTGACTTTTTCAATGTTTTCTTATCTGGTGCTACCATTCAGGGACAGCCCTTTAAAAACAGATAAAACTATACCAGATCGTCAAGAACCGAAGCTCCGATGGTGCCCTCCGGCATGGAAACACCAAAATTATCAACTGCTGTAGCGCCGACCACTGCAAAGGTATCCTTTTCGCTCAGCGCGCCGCTTCCCTTCATGGAAGGGGAATAGGCCAAAAACGGTACCTTTTCACGGGTATGATCCGTTCCTGCATAGGTGGGATCATTGCCGTGATCTGCCGTGATGATCAAAAGATCATCTTCTCTTAATACGTCAAGAAGGATCCCCAGCTTCTCATCAAAGCGTTCAATCTCCCCTGCATATCCCTTTGGATCCCGTCTGTGGCCCCAGAGGGCGTCAAAATCCACCAGATTCACAAAGCAAAGACCATGAAAATCCGTTCCCGCCACTTCTATGGTCTGCTCCATGCCATGAACAGAGCTTTTCGATTTCAGGGCCTTTGTAATGCCTTCTCCGTCAAAGATATCATTGATCTTTCCAATGGAAATCACATCAAAGCCTGCATCCTTTAAAGCATTTAATGCTGTCCTCCCAAAGGGCTTTAAGGCATAGTCATGGCGGTTGCTGGTGCGCTTAAATTCGCCCTTTTTCTTTCCCACATAAGGCCTTGCAATGACGCGCCCTACCTTCCATTCATCTTTTAACGTAAGCTCTCTGGCAATCTTACAGCACCGGTACAGCTCCTCAAGATCAAAGGTTTCCTCATTGCCGCAGATCTGCAGCACAGAGTCGGCAGAGGTATACACGATCATATGGCCGGTGGCAATCTCCTCCTCTGCTAGCTCGTCCAGGATTTCCGTTCCGCTGGAGCTTTTATTTCCAATTACCTTATGACCGGTGCGCTCCTCCAACTCCTTGATCAGCTCCGGCGGAAAGCCCGTCTCCGTAAAGGTCTTAAAGGGCGTCTTCACCTCCAGCCCCATCATCTCCCAGTGGCCGGTCATGGTATCCTTACCCAGGCTCCTTTCACGCAGCTTTCCATAATAGCCAAGAGGCTGTTCCTCCGGCTCCACCTGTTTTAAAGGTGTGAGATTTGCCATCCCAAGCTTTCTTAAATGAGGGATCTTAAAGGTTTCTACCGACTGGGAGATGTGGCCCAGGGTATTGGAACCTACATCTCCAAACTGGGCAGCGTCCTCTGCCTCTCCTACCCCCAGAGAATCCATTACAACCACAAAGATACGTCTGAATTTTTCCATGTTCTGCTCCTTTACTGCTTTTCTTTCAGATTTCCGGGACCAAAGCCCAGGGGAAGAAGCTCTTCCAGCGTTTTTATGATATACCGTTCTTCATCAATTGCCACGATAATCTGAAACTCCTTTGGATCACAGAACTCCATCATTACCTGGCGGCATACGCCGCAGGGGGCTGTATAGTCTGTAACAACGCCGTTCATCCCTCCGGTAACGCAGATTGCATCAAAATCCTTTACTGCCTCGCTGACTGCCTTAAAAAATGCCGTCCGCTCTGCACAGTTACAGGGAGTATAGCCGGCATTTTCAATATTGCAGCCAGTATATATGTTCCCGTTTTTTGCAAGCAGAGCCGCGCCCACATGAAAATGGGAATACGGTGCATAGGAATAATCCAACTGAGCCTTCGCAGTACGGATCAGACGTTTTATTTCTTCCTGTTCCAGTGGTTTCATCGTCTACTCCTTCCTGGCATCAATAGCCGGATGCTTCTTCATTTTTTACCAGCTTTACCATACGGCTCGTTCCCAGGCGGTCCGCTCCCAGCGCAAGGAAACGCTCTGCATCCGCCAGAGAGGAAATGCCGCCTGCCGCCTTGATCTTTACATTTTTCCCTACATGAGCAGCAAAAAGCGCAATGTCCTCAAAGGTAGCGCCTGCCTTTGAAAAGCCTGTAGAGGTTTTAATATAATCTGCACCGGAAGCAGTAACCACCTGGCACATCTTTATCTTTTCTTCCTCTGTCAGCAGACAGGTTTCAATGATAACCTTTAAGATCTTATCCCCGCACACTGCCTTCAGCCTGCGGATCTCATCCTCAATTTCATCATAAAGGCCTGCCTTTGCCCAGCCGATATTGATCACCATGTCAATCTCGTCTGCTCCGTTTTCCAAAGCATTTCTGGTTTCAAACTCCTTTGTTTCTGTAGTCATGTAGCCGTTAGGAAAACCGATCACTGTGCAGACGGCCATCTTATCTCCCATATATTCCTTTGCCTGCTTAACAAAGCTTGGCGGAATGCAGACAGAAGCTGTCTGATACGCGACGGCGTCATCACAGATCTGCCGGATCTCCTCCCATGTAGCCGTCTGTGCCAGCAGTGTATGATCTACATGGCTCATAAGTTCTTTTATTCCCATTTTCATATCCTCCTTTAAACATATATTCATCTTTCCTTCACCGGATCCATAAGAATCAGGCCAGTTCCAGGGCAATCTCCATCATCTTTCCAAAACCGATCTGGCGCTCCATTGCGCTTAATCCCTCCTGGCGGTAGATATGATCGGAAATAGTAAGCATACAAAGCGCCTTTTTGCCTGCCCTGGCAGCATTCATATACAGGGCTGCCGCTTCCATTTCCACTGCCAGAACACCCATAGAACGCCATTTGTCATTCACATCTGCAGTTTCGTTATAAAAAATATCAGAGGAAAGGACATTTCCCACCACAGCCGGCGTTCCCTGATTCTTTGCAGTTTCGGCAGCCCTGTTTAAAAGGCTGTAATCTGCAATGGGCGCAAATGTACCCGGAAGTCCGTACTGATACGCATAATTGGAATCCGTACAGGCGCCCATGGCAATAACCACATCCATCAGATTCAAAGAATCCTGAAGTGCGCCAGCAGATCCGATGCGGATAATACTGTCCACATCGTAAAAATGAAACAGCTCATAGGAATAGATACCGATGGAGGGCATTCCCATGCCGGCTCCCATGACTGAAAGCTCTTTTCCCTTATAGGTTCCCGTAAATCCCAGCATATTGCGGACTCCCGTGACCTGTCTGGGATTCTCAAGATAGGTTTCAGCGATATATCTGGCCCGAAGAGGATCTCCGGGCATAAGCACGGTTTTGGCAAAATCTCCTTTTGCGGCGCCGTTATGAGGAGTTGGTACTGACATAGATAAGTTTCCTTTCCAAACCGCATCTGTAAGGCAGCGGTTTACGTTTTACTTGGATTTGATAAAAATCTTTCCATTGGCAGCCGGCGTATGGGCTTTTCCAACAAAGAGGATCAGCGCCAGCAGGGTTACCACATAGGGGATCATGGAAATCAAGTTCGGCGAGATCATGTTGCTCTGGCCCGCAAGGCTCTTGATGCCGCTGCAGAAGCCAAAGAGAAGGCAGGCAAGCATAGAGCCGCCCGGTGAAAACTTACCGAAGATAACGGCCGCAATGGCGATAAAGCCCTGTCCTACAATTACGCTTGGGCGGAACTGGTTAATGGTAGCCAGCGTTACAAAAGCGCCTCCCAGGCCGGCCATAAAGCCGGACAGTATCACACAGCTGTAACGCACGCGGTACACGTCAATTCCCAGAGATTCACAGGCCTCCGGATGCTCTCCCACTGCCCGCAGATGGGCGCCGAAGCGCGTTTTGTAAAAGATAAACCAGCATACGCCTGCCAGGATAAACACCAGATATGCCACTGAATATACATTCAGTACATTGCTTAAAAAGGAGCCTGTTGGAAATACGCCCTCAAAAAGCTTTGGAAGCTTGCTTGCCGGATCCATGGCCGGAGTATCGGAGGAATTATTGTACATAGCTTTGCAGAGGAATACCGCAAGACCTAGGCCTAAAAAGTTGATGGCAGTTCCGGCAATGGTCTGATCTGCATGAAAGGAAATACATACGACCGCATGAATGACGCCAAAAAGCGCACCCGCAAGACCCGCTCCCAAAAAGGCCAGCCAGCCGTTTCCCGTTTCCAGCCCAAGTACCGCACCGGTAAATGCGCCGATGGTCATCATGCCCTCAATTCCAATATTGATAACTCCGCTCCTCTCAGAAAAGCAGGAGCCCAGGGCCGCCAGAAGAAGGGGCGGCGTTGCGATCAAAGTTGCATTGATCAAAAGGCCAAGATTTTTAATGATTACATCCATATTAGTTTGCCTCCTTCTTTGCAGCGAGCTTCTTAAACAGGATACGGAAGATCTGGGCAATGGCAATAAAGAGGATCACACAGCCCATGATAATGTCTACCACCTCTGAAGGCGCTTTTACAATGCTCAGCTTGGAGCCGCCGTACTTCATGGCTCCATAAAACAGTCCGGCAAAGATACAGCCAATGGGATTGGAGGAACCGATCAGGGCCACTGTGATTCCCTGAAAGCCATAGCCTTCCTGGCCTGCAAACTGGCTTAAACGGCCTGCCATGCCAAGGATCTGAACCGCTCCTCCAAGACCTGCCAGCGCACCGGAAATACTAAGAGCCGTAAGCACAGACGCATCAGAGTTAATACCGCCGTACAGAGCGCCGTTCCGGTTAAAGCCCACTGCTTTCAGTTTGTATCCCAGTGTCGTTTTTTCGATGATCACCCAGATGGTCACAGCAGCCGCAACGGCCAGGATGATCCCCCAGTTTGCAACCTTGCATCCCAGTACATCTCTTACTGCCTCAGGGAAGAGGATACGGGCCGTTTCTGCCACATCCTTTGTGGCTTCACCGCCGCCTTCCTTGTGAATGGCAGGAATATTTACCACATAATTGGAGAGGTAAAAGGCAATCCAGTTAAACATGATAAACGACAAAACCTCGTGAATGCCCCGCTTTACCTTTAAAAGTCCTACCAGATAGGACCAGAGCGCTCCTGCTGCCGCTGCCGCCAAAAGGCACAGGGGAATATGGATAACAGCCGGAAGTTTTAAGGTAATTCCCAGCACACAGGCTACCAGGCTTCCCACTACAAACTGTCCTTCTGCTCCGATGTTGAAGACGCCGGTCCTAAAGGAGAATGCAACACTTAATCCGGTAAAGATCAAAGGGCTTGCATAGGTCAGTACCCATGCAAGATATTTTGGCTTGCCAAAAACACTGTCGATCAGCTTGCCGTAGGCCACTGCAGGGCTGATCCCTGCGATCATAAGGAAGACAGCTCCGATGATAAACCCGGCAACGATCGCAATGAGCGTATAAAGTAGATTGGATTCAAGGATACTTTTCTTTTTATTCATTCTTCCGTCCTCCTGCCATCATATAGCCGAGTTCTTTTTCATCTGCATTCTTTCCGGGAACGCTTCCTGTGATCCTGCCGTCAAAGATGACCTCAATCCGGTCAGAAAGACTCATGATCTCATCCAGCTCAAAGGAAACCAAAAGAACGGCCCTGTTTTTATTTCTCTGCTCTACCAGATACTTATGAACAAATTCAATGGCTCCTACATCCAGGCCGCGGGTAGGATTTACAGCGATCAGAAGATCCTTGTCATTGGTGACCTCTCTGGCAATAATGACCTTCTGCTGATTGCCTCCTGAAAGCGTTCCTGCCGGCGCTTCTTCGCAGCCTCTGGGACGCACATCAAATTTTTCAATCAGCTCTGCGGCATGGGCGCGGATCGCTTTCCGATTTAGAAATCCCTTATTTGAGAAAGGGGCCTCCTCAAAATGCTGCAGGATCAGGTTGTCCTCATTGGAAAAGTCCAGGATCAGTCCATGCTTCTGGCGGTCTGCCGGAATACTGGAAATACCGCTTTCAAAGGTTTCTTTCGGCGTTTTATTGATAACCTCTTTTCCCAGCATCTTCACGCTGCCGGATTCTGCCTTCTTAAGGCCTGTGAGGATTTCCACCAGCTCCGTCTGGCCGTTTCCGTCCACGCCTGCAAGACCTACGATTTCTCCCCTGCGGACCGTTAAATTAAGTCCCTTTAAGATCTCTGCGTCCCGATAATCCCTTGCCCTTACATCCTTTACCTCCAGAACGATTTCTCCCGGCTCCTGCTCCTTTTTATCCACCTTAAAATTCACATCACGGCCGACCATCATGGCTGCAAGGTCATTTTCTGTTACCTCATCCACATTTACCGTGCGGATATATTTCCCCTGGCGGATAATGGTGCAGTGATCCGAAGACGCCGTGATCTCCTTCAGCTTATGGGTAATAAGGATCACGCTCTTTCCATCCCTTGTCAGATTCTCTATAATCTCCATCAGTCCTTCAATCTCCTGAGGGGTCAGGGAAGCGGTAGGCTCATCCAGGATCAGCGTATCCGCACCGCGGTAAAGCACCTTCAGTATCTCCACACGCTGCTGCATCCCAACGGAAATATCCTCGATCTTTGCGTCAGGATCGACCTTCATGCCATAACGCTCCGACAGCTCCATTACCTTCTGTCTGGCGGCTGCCTTATCGATGGAAAGCCCCTTTACAGGCTCAATTCCCAAAATAATATTATCCGTTACCGTAAATGGCTGGATCAGCATAAAATGCTGGTGAACCATACCGATCCCGATGTCGATAGCATCCTTTGGACTGGAAAAATGCACCTCTTTCCCTTTAATAAAAATCTGTCCGCTGGTAGGCTTATAAAGCCCGCAGAGCACATTCATCATCGTACTTTTACCGGCTCCGTTTTCTCCTAAAATGGCATGTACCTCACCCTTATGCACCGTCAGATTGATGTGGTCATTGGCTGTAAAATTACCGAATTTCTTTACAATGTCCTTCATCTGGACCATGACCTGGCTTTCATCCATATGGCTGGTCTTTCCCATGTATATTCCCTCCTTTTTCATATGATCACAATATCTTTAAATCCCATCTCCCTCAGTATGTCTGCCAGTTGCGTCAAACATTCAGGAGACGGAACCTGGTAGTGGGAATACGCTTCCCTCACTCCCATGGGACGGTACGCGATCAGCTTGATACGGATTTCGCGTATATTCCGGTAAGGCGCCAGAAGCGTTCCGATTCCCCGGATGCTTTTTTCTCCGTCATAGAGATCCGGAACGATCACAGCCCGGACTTCCTCCAGTTTTCCGTGCTTTGCAAGAAAAACCGCATTTTTAAGCACGATCCCGTTGCCTTCATCGGTGATCCGGCGGTGGTCTGTATCATCAAACGCCTTGATATCCAGCATTACGCCGTCAGATATCTCTAAAAGCTCCGGATAGTCCCATAAAGGGATAGTCCCATTGCTGTCAATGAGACAGCCAAGTCCGTCTGCTTTGGCAAGCGTAAACAGCGCCTTTAAAAAATCCGGCCAGAGCATACACTCTCCGCCGGATACTGAGATGCCCCGGATAAAGGGAATCTGCCGTTTTACAGCCGCATATACCTCCTCCGGCGTCATTTCCCGCACTTTTGGGGAACTGTCATTGGGACAGACATGGATACAGGTATCACACTGCACGCAGGCTCCCTGATCCCAGATGACCCGGTTATCCTCTCCCAGGGACAGCGCCCCGGCAGGACACTGTCCCACACAGGCTCCGCAGTTTATACAGAGCCTTCTTGTTTCGGGATTATGACAATATTTGCAGTTAATGTTGCAGCCCTGGAGGAAAATGGCAGTTCTGTTTCCAGGACCGTCTACACTGCTGAAAGGAATGATTCGATTTACAATGGCTTTCATCAGCGCACCTTTCTCTCCAGGATATGACCGTTCTTGGAAGCTCCCAGTCCCAGACCGGTTGTGTTCTGGAGAACGGCCTGTCCCTGATCCAGTTTTTCCATTTCAGAGCGTTTTACCAGATAACCGGTCACTCGGATCACATCACTGTCGCTGGAATAGAAGGACAGATAGCGCAGATCCATTTTAAAGGCCCCCTTAATGATATCCAGCACATATTCCGGATTGCGGTGCACCGTCATATCGATTGGAAAAATATCTCCGGTTCCGGAGGTAAAATACCGGTGGAAATGCTCAAGCACCTTTAACTGGTCGATCAGCTCCTCTGGCTCCTCTCCGATCGGGATACGGGTTCCTGGAGTTATATCAATGTCTTCCGCAATTCCCACCTGGGCATGAAGCAGGAAATGGCCTCCTGTTCCTTCACAGTAGGGATTTACATGGGCTGCGTTAAAGGCCTGGATCTGATCCATAATTTCAACGCCCAGCCGCGTAGCGATCTCATCATGGCCAAACCGTCCCTCTATACCTTCCTTTTCAAGAAGGATATTGACGCACTCTGCCAGGCCTACAAGACCGTACATGCCGGAGAAACGATCCCTGTGGATAAAGCCCTCCTTCGCAAGGAAGTGATGTTCAAAGAATCCGCTTTCCTCTACCTCAAACCGGATTCTCTCATCCATGTACCGTGCCATAATATCCAGTACATACGGCAACTGCTGTTCTTTAAAATCCCGGATATCCTTTGCACGCTTTGCAATATTTCCCAGGATCAGGCGGCACAGCGTATAAGCGCCGCCGCCGTAAAGCAGGCCGTTATAGCAGCTTGCGATCACATAGCCTTCACCCAATTCACCCTTAAACATCTTATGATTTGCGAAGCTGGGCTTTGCACTGTGCAGTGCGCACCGGATGGCCTCCAGGGCAAAGTCATCTTCTGTAACGCCTTCCTCATATTTCATGGTAATGTTGGGAACCGCATGTTCAAGCTCCGCTTCCACTTCTAACAGCAGGCGGCCTGCCTTGGTCGCCCTGGGACCGATATTTGCATGAGAGAAGGAGTCCAGTACCGTGCGGTCAATGTGCGTCATGAACATCCCTAAAAGCTTTTTCGCCTGAGCCTCGTCCACTGTATCAATAAAAGGCTCCAGCAGTTCATCTAACTGTCCCACATAAACCGGATAGTTGGTAACGCTGGGAACATGCTTATAAAAGATCAGCAGATTATTAATAGCCTCATACAGATCTGTCGGCGGTTTAAGCTGGAGAAATTCACTGCCCTCTTTCATAAATTTTGCATAATCCGGGATAATGTACCGGGGACGCATGGGCGCATGGCCTTCTGCCAGATCACAGATGCACTTACGGTCTGCAGGTACATTTAAAAGTTCATCCAGCCCTTCGGGGAGGTCCAAAACCTCCATCAGGGAATCCGCCTGGCAGGCCAGGTTCGTAAGCTTCTGCTCATGGGTCAGCACAGGGCTTTTTATAATGCTCAGGATATTCTCCCTTGTTTCATTTACACGCTCCATTGAAATGTCACGCATATATGGTTCCTCCCTCTGTCATTGTTCAATCTTAGTCTAACTGATATACATCGCCGTATGCAGCCTCAAACTCTTCCTTGCTGGCAGGAACAGTCACTTCGCCTGCAAGGATCTTAGCCTTAACATCCTCTACTGCCTTCTTTACATCCTCAGGAAGAAGATCCTGGGAAGGAGCAATATCTACGCCGCCTGCTGCCAGGTCATACGTATGAAGGCCGCCCTCTAAGGTACCGTTAAGCAGAGACTCTACACTGTCATAAACAGCGGTATCTACACGTTTCATAGCGGAAGTAATTACGGTTCCAGGTGCGTCATTGTACTGGTCTCTGTCCACGCCGATAGCATATACGCCTGCTTCCTGGCATGCCTCGATTACGCCAAGTCCGGTTGCGCCTGCTGCATGGAAAACAATATCAGCGCCATTGGTGATCGCGGTACCTGCGTTTGTTTTTCCGGTTGCCGGATCTGCAAAGGAGTTTGCGTTAAACTGCTGGATCGTAATATCCGGATTTGCATCAATAGCACCTGCACAATAGCCGTATCCGAACAGGTTCATGGTTTCATTTGTCATACCGATCACTACGCCGATATTGTCAGTCTCTGTCATAAGGCCGGCAACGTATCCTACCAGATAGGAAGCCTGCTCCTGGCGGAACATCAGACAAGTAACATTGGGCAGGTCAATGGTAGCGTCATCAATAATAGCAAACTTACACTCAGGATTTGCTTCCGCAGCCTGCTTGGTAGCGTCTGCCAGCATATAGCCTACGCTGATGATCAGGTCGTACTCTTCATCAATAAACGTCTCAATGTTTGGAACGTAGTCTGCATCAGTAGAGGACTCAAGATAATTTACCTCAACGCCAAAATCCTCTGCCGCCTTCTGAAGACCCTCCCAGGAAGACTGGTTGAAGGAACCGTCATTTACACCGCCTACGTCTGTTACAAGACCGATCTTGTATTCGGATCCGTCTTTTTTCTCACCTGCTGCCTCTGTTTCAGCTTCTTCTTTTTTTGCTGAAGTATCAGCGGCTGCGGAAGACTCTGCCTTTGTCTCAGAAGTGCCGCCTGAACCTCCACAGGCAGTCAGAGATACTGCCATGGCTGCTGCCAACATAAGTGCTGCTGTTTTCTTTTTCATAATGATTCTCTCCTTTTAAAGTATATAATGAAGCCCTGCTTTTAAGCAAAGCCCATGTGAAGCTGGAAAAATCCCCTGCTTATGAAACAGGGATTTTTCCAGCCTGCTGCCTTTTATAAAACTGCCTATTTCTGTTCCTGACGGATCAGTTCCCGGATGGCCCCTATGGCGGTGCGGATTGCCATATCCGTATCATGGACCACCGGATTTTCCAGGCCCAGCTTTTCCCGCTCCTGATTTGCAACAACCAGGAATACGGAACCGGCCCGTACATGAAGCGCTCCGGCCACGATAAATAATGCGGCTGATTCCATTTCGGATGCCAGACAGCCCATCCGTTTCCAGGCTTCCCATTTGTTCAAAAGCTCATAGCTTACAGGCATGCGCTCCGGGGAGTGCTGGCCGTAAAAAGCATCCTTGCACTGAACTACGCCTGTATGGAAAGCAAGGCCCAGTTCCTTTGCAGAAGCTGTCAGCGCATTTGTCACTGCAAGGTCAGCAACTGCCGGATATTCAATCGGAGCATACTCTCTGCTGGTTCCTTCCATACGGATGGCCCCGGTGGCAATTACGGCATCACCGCTTTTTACCTCCGGCTGCATCCCTCCGCAGGTGCCTACACGGATAAAGGTATCTGCTCCGCAGTTTACCAGCTCCTCCATGGCAATGGAAGCAGAGGGGCCGCCGATACCCGTAGAAGTAACGCTTACCTTTACTCCATCTAACGTACCAGTATAGGTCACATACTCCCGGTTGTCAGCCACTAATACCGGATCATCAAAATACTTCGCGATCTTTTCACAGCGTTTTGGATCTCCCGGCAGTATCACATACCGTCCGACCTCTCCTTTTCCCACCTGAATGTGATATTGTTTGTTAGGATCTTCTGAATACTTCACGTTCTGTTCCTCCCTGTACGTTTTTTAATTATTATAAACCAGCCGCGGCTGATTCCTAACTGTCAATTTCACTCATCTTTGCATCCGCCAGAGCTTTTAAGCGCTGGTACTGGCTGCTGTCCATAGTGATATTCCATCCTTTTTTTGTAATATATCCTTCTGATACCAGACTCTTGATCGCTCTGGTGATCGTCCGTTCTGAAAGGCCTGTCATCTCAGAAAAATCCTTTCGGCTGATATAGGCGCTGTATGTTCCATTTTCCTCATAGGATTTATATAATTTGATCAATACCTGATAAACCCGCTGATTTCCGGACAACAGCACATACAGCCGTTCTTTTCTTGCCTGCTCCAGAAGATAATTGACAATTTCCTTTGTTTCCATCTGAAATGCATTGCTGTCGCTTTTCAGCCATCGCTCATACTGGTCTCTTCCAATCCGCAGGAAAATACTTTTTTCCACTGCTGCAAGAGAGGTCTTATACCGCTCCATTCCGCCTAAAATTTCCATCACCCCAAAAAGTTCAATAGGATAAAACTGAAAGAAACCATATACGGCCTCCTGTACCCGGTAGTCAACCGCAGACACCTGTCCCTGTAACAGCACATAAACGCGTTCTGCCGGCTCTCCCTCATGGATAAAAACAGTCCCTGCCGGAACCTCGATCACCTGAAACTGTTCCAGCAGCCAACGGGGAGCGCCTGCAAAATACTGTTTCAGATAATCCACCTTTTCCGGATTCAGCTTTTCAATCTGCTTCTGAGTTTCTATATTCAGTTTCTTAATCTGCTTTTGTGTTTCCTTCATAAAGGATTCCCTTTTGTATATTTCTTCCATTTAACTTGTTTTCATCATATCACATTTTCACAAAGAATAAAAGGACATATGTCACTTTTCAAAAAGGAAAAAGAGTTTTTTTGATGTTTGGCACAAAAAACCACCATATTTTTTTGCGTATATGGTGGTTTTTACCTATAGCTATATAAAATTACTGTTTCTGCTTACTTTTCAGATTCTTCACTTCTTTTATATACCTCTTCCAGAGGAATCTTTGCGCCATTCTGCGTTATGGCGCTTACAAGGAAGATTGCTATAAAAGCCAGGGGCACAGAGATGATCGCACTCTGGACGCCGCCCGGAGAACGTAAGACCACATCCCAGATGATCGTCGTCACCGCTCCGGTGATGATGCCTGCCAGACCGCCTGCCTTGGTTGCTTTTTTATAAAACAGCGCACAGATCAGGGCCGGTGTAATGGTTGCTCCATACATGGTATAGGCATACATCTGAACGGAAAGGATATCCGGGAAATAAAAGCCCAGAACAAACGCCAGAAAAGCCACAAGGACAATGGAAATACGAAGCATATTCAGTTTCTGCTTATCATCCGCATCCTTTTTGATCAGGCGCACCCATACGTCATAAGTCAGGTTGGAAGCCGTCGACAGAAGATAGGAGTCACCCGTAGTAATAACAAAACTCATGCAGGCAGCCATTACGATACCGCCTAAAACCGTAGGAAGCTTCTGTGCTGCCAGCTGGAATAAAATGGTATCTGCAGAATCGTTGGTTGGATACAGAGGAATGGCACAGGTTACAAGACCGATAATCAGGGCACATACAACAACCTCTGCAATTACAAGGCCCACATTGGATTTGCGGGCGGTGCGGCTGTCTTTTGCGGAACTGAACCGCTGGATCATGTTCTGATCACCCAGCACCAAAAACAGCGTTGGCAGCACATAGCCCAGCACCTGAGCAATATTCATAGTTCCAAAGATGGAATTTTTCTCTGCGGGAACCTGAGCCAGTACGCCGCCAAAGCCACCGAAATCCCCGCTCAGATATAAAATGCCGAACATGAAGCCAAACACCATCATAAAAGCAGATAAAGCATCCGTATATGCCACGCTGACCATACCGCCGATCAGAGCCAGAAGCGCCATAAATATCACGCAGATCACAGTGGAGGTGATAAAATCAATGCCGCTGGTAATCATAAAGATATTGCCGGCTGCCTTAAACTGGGAAGCTGTGGTTCCGATATACGCCAGAATAATGCAGATTGCAGCCAGATTTCTGGCAGCTGCTCCGTAGCGCAGCTCAAACAGCTCCGGAATAGTATATGTGGTACTTTTGCGGACTGCTCCTGAAATAAAATAAAGAACGATCATTCCGATCGGAGCTCCTGCAAACAGCAGGATACCAAACAGAGGTCCGTTTTTATAAACCAGGCCTGCGGAACCCGAAATACCGCCGCCGCCGCACCATGTAGCAAGCAGCGTTCCCACTAATACGATCATGGGAAGGCGTCTTCCCGCTACCGCAAAGTCATCTGAGCTTTTTACCATTTTTCTTTTTAAATAAAGACTCACTCCCACCATCAGGAGCAGATAGCCCACTACGAATAAAAACCGTACATCCATATCATTTTCCTCTCTTTTATCATACCTGTTCCATCTGCATTTTTATCCGAACATTATTCCTTATGGGCTGCATAAAGCTTCAGCAGCCGGATCAGGATCTCCACATTTTTCGCCATAGCCTGGATGGAAACAAACTCAAATCTGCCATGAGCATTTTCATAACCTGCTGTAATGTTGGGGCATGGAAGACCCATCTGGGAAATCCAGGAACCGTCTGTGCCGCCTCTCATTGCGATTTCAAAGGGCTCCACTCCGCATTCTTTCATAGCCTGCTTGCAGTAGTCGATCATAAACGGAACCTTTTTGATGACTTCCCGCATGCTGTAATAAATGCTGTCCCATTTAAGCTCCACGGTTCCCTCACCATAGCGCCGGTTCAGCTCCTCTATGCAGGATATAACATAGGCTTTTCTCTCCTCGTACCGATCCAGCTCATGATCCCGAACCAGACAGCGGATATAGGTCTTTTCAACAGTTCCTTCAAAAACAAAGGGATGAAAATACCCTTCCCTTCCTTCTGTAAACTGAGGCCGTTCCAGAGCCGGGAGCATAGCCATAAATTCTCCACCGATCTCCACTGCATTTTTCATAATGCCCTTGGCTGTTCCCGGATGAACACTCAGGCCATGGATAGTCAACTGAGCTTCCGCACCGTTGAAGGTTTCATACACCAGACCGCCCAGGGCGTCTCCGTCCATGGTATATGCAAGATCTGCCCCAAAACGCTCTACGCTGAAATTTTCCGTGCTGCGCGCGATCTCCTCATCCGGAGTAAAGCACAGCTTGATCGGACCGTGAGGAATTTCAGGATGGCGGCAGAAAAACTCTGCCATTGTCATAATCGATGCTACCGCAGCCTTATCATCTCCTCCTAAGAGCGTGGTTCCATCTGTAAAAACAAGATCTTCTCCCACATATTTTCTAAGTGTAGGATAGTCATCTTCCCTCATAAGGATATTCTGTTCTTTATTTAACATCACATCCCCACCTGGATACTTTTCAAAAACCCATGGCTTTACATCTGTGCCGTCTGCATCCGGAGAAGTATCCATGTGGGCTACAAAGCCAATAGACAAGCCTGTTCCATCCGGCATCGTAGACGGGATGGACGCATAAACCAGACCTTCTTCTGTCAGCTCTGCATCCGTTACTCCCAATGAAATCAGCTCATCTCTAAGCATCCGCCCCAGATTTTTCTGCTTCATCGTGCTGGGAGCTGTAGAGGAACCAGCCTGAGACTGGGTATCAACCTTTACATAGCGGATAAAACGTTCCTTCACCTGTTCATAAAATTCAGACATATATGAAATTCCCCTCCTTATTTTCATGTATAAGCATAATATTAAAGCTGATTCCTGTATTTGTCAATCAATTATTTATAACGTTAAAGGTTTAAATCAAATGAGAGGACGTGGATAACCACCAGATGCGCATCGAAAAAAGAGGCCACCAGACAGCGATCCGTCTGGTGGTCTGCATCATGAATGCGTCTGTTTATTTTTCTTCTGTAAGACCTGCCATCATAGGACCTAACGTTTCTCTGGAAGCATCCTTCTGATCCACGATTCCCATGATCCTGCCTTCAAACATAACCATAATACGATCCGAAAGCTCAATCAGCTCATCCAGTTCCGTAGAAACCATAAGCACCGCTGTGCCTCGGTCTCTCTGTTCCATGATTTTAGACTGGATATACTTGGTTGCGCCAATATCCAGACCTCTGGAGGGGTGGACTGCCACAAGAAGCTTGGGCGTACGGTCTAACTCACGTCCTACCACAAATTTCTGCTGGTTTCCGCCAGAAAGATTAATCGCCTGCTCCTTGATCGTAGGTGTCTTTACCTTAAAAAGCTGACAGATCTTCTTACTGTGATCTGCGATCCATTTCCAGTTCAGGAATTTATGCAGAGAAAACAGCTTCTGATCATAGCTTACCAGGATCAGGTTTTCCTCTATGGACATAGCCCCTACCATACCGTATTTATGGCGGTCCTCCGGGATATGGGCCACATCCAGGTTTAATATCTGCTTTGGTGTATAGTTAGTCGTATCAGTATCACAGATCATAATCTTTCCCTCGGAAGGTTTTCTGAGTCCTGTAATACACTGGATCAGTTCTGACTGTCCGTTTCCGTCTACACCGCAGACGCCTAAAATCTCACCGCCCTGAAGTTCAAAGCTTACATCCTTTACCGCTGGAAGCCCCCTGTCATTTAAACAGGTCAGATGCTCTACCCGAAGGCGTTCTCCCGTATATTCCGGCGGTTTGCGCTCCGTTTTTAACTCTACCTGGTGGCCTACCATGAGATTTGCCAGTTCCTGTCGGTTATGTACTTCAGAGATCTCCACCGTAGCTGCCAGCTTGCCCTGGCGCAGAACCGTACAGCGGTCGCAGATTTTCATGATCTCATTCAGCTTATGGCTGATAAAGATAACGGTGTGGCCTTCACTTGTAAGCTTATTCATCATGTCAAACAGACCATCTACCTCGTCCGGCGTGAGAACAGCTGTAGGCTCGTCCAGGATCAGAAGCTTTGCATCGCGGTAAAGAGCCTTTAAAATCTCCAGTCGCTGCTGCTGGCCGACAGAAAGCTGCTCGACTCTCACCCAGGGATCGATTTCCATGTTATAGCGTTTTCCAAGCTCTGTAAAGCGTTCTGCCGCCGCTTTTAAATCCAGGACCTGTTTATTTTCCTTTAGGCCAAGAACCACATTTTCGATTACGGTCAGGGCCGGAATCAGCATAAAATGCTGATGCACCATTCCAATTCCCAGAGCAATGGCCTGTTTTGGATCATTGATCACAACCTTCTGCCCGTTAAACCAGATTTCGCCCTCATAGCTGTCGTACATACCGTACAGACAGTTCATAAGGGTTGATTTTCCGGCTCCGTTTTCACCCAAAAGAGCATGAACCTCGCCTTTTTTTACACTCAGATTCACATCTTCATTGGCAACTACCGAAGCAAAGCGCTTGGTAATGTGCTTCATTTCCAAAATATACTCTGACATCCTGTTTTCCCCCCTATTCCTTTCTGTAAGCAACACCGCTGCAGGCCGGTTTATTGCTGCGCTTTGCAAACATACACAGTGCTACTATGGTGATGAAATAAGGAAGCATATTTAAGAACTGGTAATAGCTTCCGATGCCGGTTGTCAGCAGACGGTATTTTAACGCATCTGCCGCGCCAAACAGCAGCGCAGCCCAAAGTACCGTCTTGGGGGAATAATTTCCGAATACGCACACAGCCAGGGCCATAAAGCCTTTGCCAGAAACCATGCCCTCTGTAAAGGAAGAAAGCTGCCCCATGGAAACAAAAGAGCCTGCAAAGCCTGCCATCATGCCGGAAAACAGAACGGCTCCATAGCGAATGCGGAATACATTGATACCCACCGTATCACAGGCCTTGGGATACTCTCCCACTGCTCTTACCTTAAGGCCGATATTGGTGCGCTGAAGGACAAACCAGCATACCGGTACGCTTAAAAAAGCCAGATAAACGGGAAATGACCAGTTAAACAGCACTTCTCCCAAAATAGGAATCTTTGACAGTCCGGGAATAGGGATGGCTTCATAACCGGCTACCTTCTCACCATTTAACAGAAGCCTGTTTAATGTGATGGTAAAGCCGCCTGCGAAAATATTAAAGGCAGTTCCTACTACGATCTGATTGGAACGCAGGGTAATGGTAAAAAAAGCAAAGATCAGAGCCATAGCAAAGCCGCCTGCAATTGCTAAAAGAGCTCCCATGGCAGAGGAACCCGTAAGAGCCGCGCCAAGACAGCCCAAAAGAGCTCCTACCAGCATAATACCCTCTGTTCCGATATTTACGATACCGGCCCGCTCGCTGAAAACCAGTCCAAGAGCAGCCAGAAGAAGCGGTGTGGCAGTTCTGATATCCGCTGTCAGAAAGTTAGTAATAAAATCAGCCATGGTTTTCACCTCCTGTTACCCCGTGGGCTTTTTCTTTCTGTAACTTCCTGCCAAACCAGATAAACAGTTCCCGGCTGACAGCAAAGATAATGATCATACCCTGGATCATATAAATAGAAGCAGAAGGAACCTTTGCAAGCAGCTGCATCTTCACACCTCCTGCATTGAGGGCTCCGAACAGAATACCCGATACGATGATCCCCACCGGGCTGCAGCCGCCAAGAAGGGCCACTGCAACACCGCTGAAGCCAAAGTTATTGGAAAAGCCCTCTGTAAGGAAGTACTGCAGGCCGATAATATTGATAATACCGCCAAGACCCGCAAAGCCACCTGCCAAAAACATGGACAAGATAGAGTTGACGGGGATATTCATACCGGAATACCGGCCTGCGTTGGGATTCATGCCAATCACACGCATCTCATAGCCTCTGGTCGTCTTCCACATGAATACATAGTAAATGAGCACTGCGATCAAAGCAAAGATGATACCCAGATGAAGCCTGGTCTGAGGAAGAATGATCGGAAGCTTCACTGCATCTACAACGGAAGGCATACGGGGCGCAGCTCCCGGAGTTGCATCACGGAAAGGCGGATTTGTCACGCAGAAACTTACAAACTCCAGAGCAATATAATTGAGCATGATCGTGGTGATCAGCTCACTGGCTCCAAATTTCATCTTTAAAACCGCAACGATCAATCCCCACAAAGCACCGCCGATAAAGCCGCACAGAAGAACGAACAAGATATGGATCACTGGCGGAAGTCCATGGATATGGGAGCCGGCCAGAGAACCCAGAATCGCTCCGATATAAAGCTGCCCCTCCGCGCCCAGGTTTACCATACCGCAGCGCAGGGCAATAGCATAGCTGAGAGCAGTGAAAATAAGAGGGGTTGTCTGGATCAGGGTTTCTGCAATGGAGTTTTTGCTTCCAAATGCCCCCTTTAACAAGCTGGAATACGCTTTTCCTGCATCATAGCCCATAGCTGATAGTATGACCGCTCCCAGCACCAGCGCAACGACAATTGAGGCAAGCGGAAAGGTTAATTCCTTTAATTTTTTCACAATTTCTTTCTGCATATCTTTTTCCATCCTTTTGTTCAGGCACTTTTGACAAAAGGAGCTGCCAGAAACGTTCCTGACAGCTCCAATTCAATGACCATGGTTCAATTACTGAAGAGAAATCTCAACCTCTCCCTTTGCCATCTTGTCAATGGTTTCCTGAAGCCTTGTCTTTGCTTCATCGTTTACATCACCGAACCACTCGGTTGCATAAACAACACCCTTGTTTGCTCCATAGGTTTCTACCTCGGTTGGATTTAACTCACCCTTTGCATATGCGTCAAAGGTAGACTTAATTGCAATGGCAACATCCTTTACAATGATAATTTTAGTAGCAGTAGGAGCAGATGATTCCTGTCCAAGGCCGCAGCCAACCGCCATAACGCCTTTCTCCTCTCCTGCTTCCATGATGCCTACGCTGGCGTCATTTGCCATAGGAGAAATAACATCGGCTCCGCCCTCGATGATTGAGATGGCAGTTTCCTTTGCCTGGTTTACATCTGTAAAGCTTCCCGTGTTGATGCGGGTTGCTTCTACATTCAAGCCGTAGGTGGAATTGACATAGTCAACACCCTGCTGGAAACCGGAGGATCCCAGCTTAATGGGATTGATCTCCTGTCCGCCTACAAAGCCAACCTTTCCAGTCTCAGACAGGAGAGCTGCTGCAACACCCTGCAAAAAGCCCTGCTCCTCATCTGCGATGCGGACAGAAATAAAGTTGCCGTCTACGATGGTTCCGTTGATCTGTACAAAGGTTGTATCCGGGAAATCCTTTGCAACAGGAGTACAGTAATCCTGATAGGAGTTCGTTGTCAGATAAACCAGGTTAAAGCCCTCAGAAGCGTATGTACGGGCTGCCTCAGCCGCATCTGTATCGCTGATATTTTCCATATAGGCAATTTCAGCACCGGCTTCTTCGATGGATTTTAATCCATTATACTGAGTTTCGTTCCAGTTTCCATCGTTGATCGCTCCGCCAAAGATAGCTGCAACTTTTAAGCCGGAAGCATCCTTCGCCTCTTTGCCTTCAGCGGCCTTGCCGCCCTCTTCCTTCGCTGCCTCGGTAGATGCCGGAGCTGCTGCAGACTCCTCTGTTTTGCTGCCACAAGCGGTCAGTGCTGTCATTGACATAGCTGCCGCAAGCATCAGTGCTGTTAATTTTTTCATAAATCTGTCCTCCTTTTTGTTTTTCCCCTCCTTTTTCGCAAGAAATGGGGATTTGAGAAACATCAATTACTTAACACCTCTATTATGGCAAATCTGGATAAAATTGTCAATATATTAACTCTTTTTTTATAAAAAAGAACGAAAAACACGAAAAATAAAGGAAATAAAGCGAAATGCAGAAATTAAAAAAGATCTCCAGAATTGCTTCCGAAGATCTTTTTATTTTTAATTGAGTAAGGAGAAATTAGTCCTCTACGCTTACGATCTCGCGCTTATTATAGCTTCCGCAAGCTTTACATACTCTATGAGGCATCATCAGGGCTCCGCACTTGCTGCACTTAACCAGATTTGGTGCGCTCATCTTCCAGTTTGCTCTACGGCTGTCTCTTCTTGCTTTAGAAGATTTATTCTTTGGACAAATAGACATGGTTTACACCTCCTTCAACTGTTTAAAAATATCCTGGATAACTGACATTCTCGGATCCAGTGACTTGCCTGCGCAGTCACAAGTCCCACGGTTGAGATTTGTGCCACATCTATTGCAAATTCCCTTACAGTCTTCACTGCAGAGAACTCTCATAGGCAGGTTCAGGGTTAACTCATTACCAACCAGCTGGTCGACATCCAGATTATAACCTTTGATATAGAACTGCTCATCCAGATCTGCAATCCGGTCTTCACCGGTCTGCTTCATATCAACTTCCTGATCGATCACAAGATTAAAGGAAACCCTTACAGGTTCAAGGCATCTGGCGCAGACCATCGACAGCGTGAGCGCTGCCTCTCCGATCACGGTAAACACCTTATTACCCTCATTTGTAACAGTCAGCGTTACGGGTTCCTTTTCCACAATCTCATAGTCTCCGTCAGCAGCGTGAAATGAAGTCATCTCCAATGGGACTGTGTAAGTTCTGGACTTTCCCTCAACGGGAAACAGTTCTGATAAGTTGATCAGCATATCATACTCCTTGATATGCACCTTTGTTATTATACATAGGTGCATGGGGTTTGTCAACAAAATTTTGCCATATTTTTACCGAACTCTTTTTTACAGGCAAAAACCGCTGTCAAGCAGCTTTACTTTACAAGGCGAAGGGTCTCTCTTGCGATTGCCAGCTCCTCATTGGTTGGGATCAGCATTACCTTAACCTTAGAATCAGGAGCAGAAATAACGGTGCGCTTTCCTCTTACATCATTAGCAGCATCGTCGATCTTTACGCCCAGATAGCCCAGGTACTCGCAGACTTTCTTTCTGGTTGCCTTGTCATTCTCACCTACGCCGGCTGTAAAGGCAATGGCATCCACACCGTTCATGGCTGCAGTGTAAGCGCCTACATACTTAGCTACACGATATACGAATGCATCCAGAGCTACCTCTGCTAAATGGTTGCCCTCTTTTGCAGCATTCTCAATATCACGGAAGTCGCTGGAGATACCGTTTGTCATGCCCAGAACGCCGGACTTCTTATTTAATACATTGAGAACCTCGTTTACATCCATGTTCTCTTTATTTGCAATAAACTGTACCACAGCAGGGTCTACGTCACCGCTTCTGGTACCCATGATCAGGCCCTCAAGAGGAGTAAGTCCCATGCTGGTGTCCACGCACTTGCCGCCGATGGAAGCAGATACACTGGCGCCGTTTCCTAAATGGCATACGATCACCTTTGCATTCTCCGGATCCAGACCGCCGAACTTGATCGCCTCGCCGGATACGAACATGTGGCTGGTTCCGTGGAAGCCGTAGCGGCGGATGCTGTATTTCTCAAAATACTCATGAGGAATCGCATACATATAAGCTTTCTCAGGCATAGCCATACCAAAGGCAGTATCCCATACAGCTACGTTTGGCTTTCCGGGCATAGCCTCCTCGCAGGCCTCGATACCCATCAGGTTTGCAGGGTTGTGCAGAGGTCCAAGGTCGAAGCACTCGCGGATCACACGCTTTACGTCATCATTCACAACAACGGAATCGCTGTATACCATACCGCCGTGAAGTACGCGGTGGCCGATCGCAGAAATCTCATCTGTGTTTGTGATCACGCCATGGTCTGCATCCTGCAGAGCTTCCATAACAAGGCTGATCGCTACGGTATGATTTGGCATCGGCTGCTCAAGCACGAACTTGTCCTTGCCCTCTGGCTGGTGGGTCAGCTTGGATCCGTCAATACCGATACGCTCGCAAAGGCCCTTTGCGATTACGTTTTCATTTTCCATATCGATCAGCTGGTACTTTAAAGAGGAACTTCCGCAGTTGATAACTAAAATCTTCATGATAGATATTTTCTCCTTTTACATATTCTGGCACTGTACGGCTGTAATTGCCACAACACCCACGATGTCGTCAGCAGAGCAGCCCCTGGACAGATCGTTTACAGGTCTGGCAATGCCCTGGCACATTGGGCCGTAAGCCTCTGCCTTGCCAAGTCTCTGAACCAGCTTGTAGCCGATGTTGCCTGCATCCAGATCCGGGAATACCAGAACGTTTGCATGGCCTGCTACCTTGCTGTCAGGAGCCTTGGAAGCGCCGATCTCAGGAACGATCGCAGCATCCAGCTGAAGCTCGCCGTCTAAAGCAAGCTCAGGAGCCATCTCCTTTGCGATCCGTGTAGCTTCTACTACCTTGTCAACGTCAGCATGCTTTGCGCTTCCCTTGGAAGAATGGGACAGCATGGCAACCTTTGGCTCATGACCCGTAAGCATCTTAAAGCTCTCTGCAGAGGAAACAGCGATCGCTGCCAGCTCTTCCGGATTCGGATTCTGGTTCAAACCGCAGTCAGCGAATACAAAGGTTCCGTTGTCGCCCAGATCACAGTTCGGCACTTCCATTAAGAAGAAAGCGGAAACCAGCTTGGTGCCGGGAGCTGTTTTAATAACCTGAAGGCAGGGTCTTAAAGTATTGGCGGTAGAATGGCAGGCGCCGGAAACCATTCCGTCGGCATCTCCGTTCTTGATCATCAGGCAGCCATAGTAAGCGTAATCGCTTAAGATAGTCTCCCTTGCCTTCTCAGGAGTCATCCCCTTTGCCTTTCTCAGCTCTACGAATAAATCAATATATTCCTGAGTCTTCTCATAGGTCTGAGGGTTTACGATGGTAGCGCCGGAAACATCCAGGCCCTCGCTGTGCTCGCCGATATCCTCAGGCGTACCGATGATGATCAGGTTAGCCAGTCCTTCCTTTAAAATCTTTTCAGCAGCTACCCATGTTCTGCGATCCATGGACTCCGGAAGAACGATGGTTTTTTTATCTGCTCTTGCTTTTTCTTTGATAATATCGATTACTGCCATAATCTTATTTACCCCTTTCCTTATGTTAAAGCATATAGTCTTATTATATACGCACCCGTAACCGGAAACAAGTCGATTTTCATAAATTTTTGCATTTTTTTGAATACCTGTACCGCAGAACACAAAAAGTCCCCGAAAATGAGTTTTTCTCTTCCGGGGGCTTTCACTGCCGATACGCCGCGGGGGCGGTCAGATTTTTTCGTAACGGTCTACATTTATCACAAAGATGGTTGCGCCGCCCACATCTACCGTCATGGGCATCGTTGCATAATTTACCATTGTCGTACCGGAGATATAGGGCATATTTACAGTCAGCTTCTGATGCTGTCCGCACTCCTGCTTAATGATGGAAATAACCTCTTCTACCTTATCGTCTTCTGCACCGATCATCAGTGTGGTATTTCCTTTTTTCAGGAAACCTCCGGTGGTAGACAGGCGGGTTACGCTGTAGCGGTGTTGTGTAAGCTGGCTTACCACATCATCCTCATTGTCATTGCGTACGATTGCATATATTAACTTCATAAGCCAAACCTCCTTTTTCGGTTTATTGAAGCTATTATATCACACAATTCTGAAAAATGGTGTAAAAATTTTTATTTTTACGGATTATTTTTATGAGTTGGCTGCCGGCTTTGTTCCCAGTGTAATGGACACTTCATGCTCTACGTATGCACCGTTTACCAGAGACTGTACCGTAAGAGTAATTTCATCCCCTCCCTCATAATAGGCCAGCATATCCTTCAGCTCCTCCATCGTGGTAATGGACTGGCCGTCAAATTTGGTAATGATATCCTTTTCCTTCAGATCCGAAGATGCTGCTGCACCTCCAGGAACAATCTTGTATACATATACGCCTACCGGCATGCCATAAGCCTGTGAGGTTCCTGCATCAATATTGGTTCCCTGAATGCCAAGGTAGCCCTGAGATGCTTCATCTACCGCTTCTCTTGTTTTCTTGGTCATCAGACCGTCTAAAATTTCCCGGGCACTGGTAATAGGGATTGCAAAGCCCATACCTTCTACCTCTGTGGAAGCAGTTTTGGCTGCATTGATACCGATCACATTTCCCTGAAGGTCAATGAGGGCGCCGCCGCTGTTTCCGGGATTAATGGCCGCATCGGTCTGGATATAGGTATGGACAATGCCGTTTTCATCCGTGATCTGGCGATCTAAGGCACTGACATAGCCTACGGTAACAGACTGGCCATACCCCAGAGCATTTCCGATAGCAATTACCTGCTGTCCTACTTTTGCATTATCCGAATCTCCCATAGCAGCAATCTGGATTTTGCTCATGGTATCGGAAGGAATATCTGAAAGTTTTACAGCGATGATCGCCAGATCCGTGGCTGAATCTGTACCCTTAATAGCGGCAGAAACGTCTTTGTTGTCTGAAAATGTAACTGTAAGATCGGTAGAACCAGCTACTACATGGTTATTGGTGGCAATAAGAAGCTCTGTGTCATTCTTTCCTACAATAATGCCGGAACCGCTGCTCTGTGTCTGGTACGCCTGTGTCCTTCCAAAGAAATCCCTCTGCTGGATGGTCATGGTATCTGTAATCGCTACAATAGACGGCATGGCCTTCTCCACAATCGCGGAAACATCCGTTACAGTGGAAACTGTGGTTGTGTTTCCGCTGCCCGGCATAGTATTTGGCGCCGTTTCCTGAGCCTCTGTTGCAGCCTGCGGCTGTTCCTGTACATCAGCCATGATCCCTGTCATATTCATCAGTCTGGAACCTGCATAGTTAACGCCTGTCATCACACCGCCGGATACCGTGCCAAACAGGACAGCTGCCGCAGTAATCCCTGCTGCCCTACGTATCATGCGCTTTCCAGAAGATGTTTTTTTCTTTTTTTCATATTTCCGGCTGTCCCCGGAAAAATCCCTGTCCTGTCGGAACTGGTTATTGTATGGGGTATTTTCCCTCCAGGATGCATTTTCACCGGAAGGATGGTTCTGCAGCGGTTCTGTTTCTCTGCTCCGGGACTCATCTGTGCTGCGTCCCTCCTCCAGCTTTTGGGGCGTAGTCCAGTTTACCTTTCTTTCCTCTCTTTCATCCTGATTCATCTGCTCTCTATCTTTTTCTTCGTACATAACGAATGCTCCTTTCGTACACTTCCTTTTGATGGTTCAATCATACGAAAGAGAATTGTTTGATTTGTGACGAAATTGTGGAAATTTTGTGTCCTTGTGTTTATGTTCCTGCCTGTTAAACTGCAGGCCGTTTTAAGTTTCCGGTTGATAATTTTGCAAAAACAGGTAATATAATAGTGAGAATACGGCAGTTCTGCCGCTAAAGGAGCAGCTTATGAATATAACCGGAATTATTGCAGAATATAACCCTTTTCACGGAGGACACTGTTTTCATATAGAAGAAGCAAAAAAAAAGACAAATGCCGATTACTGCATTGTCGTTATGAGCGGGGATTTTGTCCAGCGGGGAGAACCGGCTGTTTTTGATAAATACCTCCGAACAAAAATGGCTCTGATGGGAGGGGCAGATCTTGTGATTGAGCTGCCCTCCGTCTTTGCGGTCAGCAGCGCCGAAGACTTTGCCGCCTGCGGGGTAAATCTTTTAAGCCGGCTGGGAGCCATAACCCATCTCTGCTTCGGAAGTGAGGATGGAAATCTGGAAGGAATCCAGGCCGCTGCAAAGATTTTATCCGATGAAAGCCCTGATTTTTCAGCCCGTCTGCGGGAAGGATTAAAGCTGGGCTTAAGCTGGCCCCAGGCAAGAAACAGAGCCCTTCTTTCCATGGACATATGTTCCTGTTTCAAGGAGGATTCATTAAGCCGCCTTCTGGGATCTCCAAACAATCTTCTGGGAATTGAATACTGCAAAGCCATTTTCCGTTGCCGCAGCACCATCCGTCCTGTAACCATCCAGAGAAAGGGACAGGGATATCACGATAAAACGCTGGAATCGGGACAGGCATCCGCATCTGCGATCCGAAAAAGCCTTCTTGCATCTCAGCCGGAAAAAAAAGCCCGGTCTCACGAAGATTGTGTTTCCTGGGAGCCTCCCATTTCTTTATCGTCCCACATTCCTCCCCACATTCTCCCGCTTTATTCCCAAGGAAGGATTCTTGGGCCTGAAGACTGCGCAGGGCTTCTAAACTACCGCCTTCTTTCCCTGTTCCATAAGGGGGAGGATCTGACTGCGTTTTCAGATGTATCTAAGGAACTGGCTGACCGGCTCACCGGACAGCTGCTGCAGTATGAGAGCTGGGAAGGAAGGATCCGCCAGTTAAAAACAAAGCAGTATACCTATACGCGGATCAGCCGCTCTCTGACCCATATTCTTCTGGAAATCACAGATGCGCAGGTATTAAAGGCCAAGGAACTGGGCTATTCCCCCTATGCCAGGATCCTGGGCTTTAAAAAAGAAGCAGGATCTCTTTTGTCTCTTTTAAAGAAACAGTCTGAGATCCCGCTTATTACAAAAACTGCAAATGCCTCACAAATCCTTACTGAGGAAGCCATGACGCTTTTTAAGCAGGATCTGTTTGCCTCCCATGTACGCCAGAGTATGGAAGCAGCAAAGTATGGACAGACCGGGCGAAACGAATTTAATCAGCCCATCTGCATTATATAGCCGGTCAGTCCTGCCCTTCTTTCCGGCATCATTCATCTGTTCCTGCACGTTCTCCTGTTCCAAGTTCCGGCGCAAGAAGCCGTACGATCGCCGGATCTGCCTGGAGAAATTCCAGAAGCTTTCTAAGTTCTGTGCCGGTCTTCTCCCGTGCCTTTTTGAAAGCAGCGTCATTTCCCTGGCGGACTGCCCGAATGAGGATGTTTTTGGGAGTGTGTTCCATGTCGATAAATTCCAAAATCTGGGTACGATAGCCCCGGTACTCCAGTACCTGAGCCCGGATGGCATCCGTATACAGGGCAGCCATACGCTCTTTGATCAGGCCATAGCCAAATACCGGCTTCATTAACGGATTTTCAATCTGGCGGTTTAACTCATGCTGGCAGCAGGGAACAGACAAAATCACCTTTGCTCCCCATCCCACAGCCTTTTCCATGGCGTAGTCCGTAGCCAGATCACAGGCATGAAGGGTTACAACCATATCCACCCGATCTACGCCTTCGTAGGAAGCAATATCCCCGCAGCAGAAGCTTAAGCGGTCATAACCATAGGATTTTGCCAGAGTATCACAGCGGCAGATCACATCTTCCTTTAAGTCAAGGCCGATGATCCGGATCGGATACCCCCTTAGCTCCTTCAGATAATAATACATAGCAAAGGTCAGATAGGACTTTCCGCAGCCAAAATCCAGGATCACAGACTCTCTCGCAGGATCCAGATTCGGGAGAATATCTTCGATAAATTCCAGGAACCGGTTGATCTGGCGGTATTTATCATAACGACTGCGGACAACCTTTCCTTCTGCCGTCATAACCCCCAGATCCACTAAAAAAGGAACCGGGATTCCCTCTTCCAGAATATAACGCTTTTTGCGGTTGTGCTCCAAAAGGCGCAGCCCGTTTTCCTGTCCGTCAAAGCGCGGACGGATTTTTTCGGAACCGGCAGCCTCTGTCCGTTCCTTCCTTCGGATTTTTACGGTTATTTTTCCCTTTTTGCTTACCAGAACCACTCCGGTCCCATGAATACCGCTCATCTCTGCCTGTCTGAAATTCTTATTAAGCATCTGGCAGACATAGGCGACCGCCTCTTCTTTCGTCAGGTTTCGGTGAAAGGCCTGTTTTCCTATCTGTTCCTCTGCCTGAAATACCAGCTCCCCCTTTAAAAGCAGGGGACGGATCCGGCTGCGGCTACACCCGGAAGGCTCTGTGGGATGGCTTAAAAGCAGCCGCTCCAGCCCCTCATCTAAAAATAGCTCCAGCCCTTCTTCCAGCTTTTTGCGTTCATTCTGATCCATGGGAACACTCCTTTTTATTTCAGTCTGTTTCAGCCTTCCTTCCAGTTTTTTCTTAAAAGCTCCGGACAGGCCTCCAGATGGGCATAGTCATTAAAGCGTTCCAGTGTAAAACGCCTGTGGCCTCTGTCCCATTTTAACTGTGTGATACTTGTATTTTCCAGATCCTTTCCAAGAAGCCTCCATTTTTCCAGAGGCATCCCCAGATACCAGGCTGCCATGGTTCGGATCACTCCGCCGTGAGTCACCACGGCAATCCTCTCATGACTACTCTCTGCAAGCCGTTCCAAAACCGGGCCTGCCCTGCGGATCACATCTGCCGCACATTCTCCGCCCGGATAGGGCAGATCCTCTGTCATGGCAGCCTGACGCTCTTTAAATTCCCGGAAGCGGACTGCGATCTCTTCATCTGGAAGCCCCTCCATTTCCCCAAAAGAAATCTCTCCAAGCTCCGGACAGACCTGATGAGGCAGGCGTAAAAAACGGTTTATCTCCTCAGCCGTCTGTACCGCCCGGATCAGGCTGCTGGAATAAAGAACCTCAATTCCCCAGTCTGCAAGCCTATGGCCAAGAAGGGCAGCCTGACGGCGGCCCTCCGGGGAAAGATCCACATTTACATTACAGAGCCTGCTGCTCTGGCGGCCATGACGTATAAGATACAGCTCCATAAACCAGCCTCTTAATTCTTAAAGCTGTGGATAGGAGCAGGGATCCGTCCGCCTCTTGTCACAAACTTCTCGCAGGAAAATGTATTAACGGGAATAATCGGAGCATATCCTAAAAGTCCGCCAAATTCCGCCGTATCTCCTACCTTTTTTCCGATCACAGGGATCAGGCGTACTGCGGTTGTTTTCTGGTTTACCATACCAATGGCAGCCTCATCCGCAATGATGCCGGCAATGGTAGAAGCTGGTGTGTCACCGGGAATGGCGATCATATCGAGTCCTACTGAGCAGACGCAGGTCATGGCCTCCAGTTTCTCAATGGTAAGGGCGCCAAGGCTTACAGCATCGATCATGCCCTGATCCTCACTGACCGGGATAAATGCACCGCTTAAACCGCCTACATAAGAGGACGCCATAACGCCGCCCTTCTTTACCTGATCGTTTAACATGGCAAGAGCCGCTGTAGTGCCAGGAGCGCCTACCCGTTCTAAGCCGATCTCCTCCAGAATTTCTGCCACGCTGTCGCCTACCGCAGGAGTAGGGGCCAGAGAAAGGTCAATGATGCCAAAGGGAATACCCAGACGTCTGGAAGCTTCCTGGGCTACCAGCTGGCCTACGCGGGTGATCTTAAAGGCCGTCTTTTTGATGGTTTCACAGAGCACCTCAAAATTAGCACCTCTCACCCTTTCCAGAGCCACCTTCACAACGCCCGGGCCGCTGACACCTACATTGATAATGGCGTCAGCCTCTGTAACGCCGTGGAATGCACCTGCCATAAAGGGATTATCGTCGGGAGCATTGCAGAATACCACCAGCTTGGCACAGCCTAAGGAGTCATTCTCCTTTGTTGCCTCAGCCGTTTCCGTCACAATCCGTCCCATAAGCTCTACCGCGTCCATATTCAGGCCTGTCTTTGTAGAACCCACGTTGACAGAGCTACAGATCCGTTCGGTCTGAGCCAGGGCCTGGGGGATAGAAAGGATCAGATTCTTATCTGCTGTGGTCATGCCCTTGCTTACCAGTGCAGAATAGCCTCCGATAAAGTTTACTCCCACTTCCTTTGCCGCCCGGTCAAGAGTCTTTGCAATAGTCACAAAATCCTCCGGCCTTTTGCAGGCTGCACCGCCCACCAGCGCAATAGGGGTAACGGAAATACGCTTATTCACGATGGGAATCCCGAAATCGCGTTCAATATCCTTTCCGGTGGAAACCAGATTCTTTGCCAGAGTGGTGATTTTTGTGTAAATTTTTTCATTCAGCGCATCCAGATCACTGTCCGCACAGTCTAAAAGGCTGATACCCATGGTGATCGTGCGGACATCCAGTTTTTCATGCTCAATCATGTTGTTTGTTTCATTTACTTCATAAATATTTATCATAGCCCGTCTGTTCCTTCCCTTTTTTGCGCTTATCAGATTCTGTGCATCTTTGTGAAGATTTCTTCTCTCTGGATCTTAACAGAAACGCCGATTCCCTCTCCCAGCTTTTCAAGCTCCTCTGCCGCCTGTCCGAAGGAACTGTCCAGAGCACTGATGTCCACGATCATCATCATGTTGAAATATCCCTGTACAATGGTCTGGGAAATGTCCAGAATATTGATGCGGTGCTCTGCCAGATAGGTACATACCTTTGCAATAATTCCTACTGTGTCTTTTCCAACTACTGTAATGATTGCTTTGCTCATGCTCATTCTCCTCTTTCATTGTAATGGCTATATTATATATTAAACTTGCTAATAATAGCAAGAATAATTATAAATAAACAATATCGCTCATCCTGTCTCTGGATGCTACGGAGATAGAAAAATCAGATGCTCCGTAGGGGCAGTCGCCCTCATCAATTTCCAGGCGGACCGTTTCATAAGCCAGCTCCGGATAATTGTTTTCCTTGCTCAGATGGCCTAAAAAGATCTTTTTTAAATGGTCATGGAGGATCCGGTTTAAAAGACGTCCTGCGTTTTCGTTGGACAGATGGCCGTGATCTCCCAGGATCCTGCGTTTTAAAGGATAAGGATAAGGGCCTGTCTCCAGCATCCGGACATCATGATTAGATTCTAAAAGCACTGCGTCAAGGCCCTTAAGGTTCTCTACAATGTATTCATCAAAATGGCCCATGTCCGTGGCCACGGCTACGCATTTTTTCTGGTGCTCTACCCGGTATGCAACCGGATCTGCTGCATCATGATCAATTTTAAAGGGATGTATCTTAAGATCTCCCACCATAAAATCCACATCAGGATCAACGGGCTTTAAAAGCTGTCTGTCAAAATTTCCCAGGCTGCTGCAGGAGGCGATTCCCGCCAGAGTCTTTCGCGTACCGTAAATGGGCAGATGATACTTTCTGGAAATCACCCCAAGCCCCCGGATATGATCCGAATGTTCATGGGTGATCAGAATCCCTGCCATATCGCCTCCTGCCAGCCCAAGCTCATTTAACCCTGCCATGATGCGTTTATTGCTGATTCCGGCATCTACCAGGATATGAGTCTGATCGGAGCCGATATAAATACAGTTTCCGCTGCTTCCGCTTGCTATGCTTACCATTCTCATGTATCTATTCCTTCCCGTCCGTGCAGCAGCTCCCTTACCTGCGCGGCTGTACATTCCTGACTGTGGTTGTTATCGATCACCGCATCTGCCAGAGCACGAAACTCTTCATCCGAAGCCTGGCTTTCCATAATTGCCATCGACTTTTCCAAAGAATAGCCCCGGCTTTCCATCAGGCGGGATATACGGTTTTCTTCTGATGTATAAAGATACCACATTTCATCGCACTTGTCACGAAATTCTTTTGAAGGAAGGGCTGTTTCTATGACAACCCTCTCACTGCCGCAGGAATATGCCTCCGTAAAGACCGCGTTCCAGGTCAGCGGATGTGTGATCGCATTTACCTGTTTTCGTTTTTGTGGATCCTTAAAGATCTGCTCTGCCAGTCGGGCCCGGTCAATCCTGCCGTCGGGCCTTAAAATGTCCCGGCCAAAAAGAGCAGCTATCTCTTCAAATGCTGCCTCCCCCGGCTCCAAAAGCCTCCTGGCCGTAAGATCGGTCTGAATCACATAAAAACCGTAGTGATCTTTCAAAAGGGTAAGAACCGTGCTCTTTCCCGCCCCCACACCTCCGATCAGGCCAAGGATAAATGTCTGTTTTTCTGCCATCGTCTGTCCTCCTGAATGTTCTATTTGGCATCAAACCAGGAGGCTCCTGTCTGGGCTTCCACCTCCAGAGCGACCTGTAAGCTGGCCGCATGCTTCATGCGGTCTGTCAGAAGATTTTTTACCTCTTCCTCTTCCTCTAACGGAGCTTCGATCAAAAGTTCATCGTGGATCTGCAAGACAATCCGGGAACGCAGCCCTCTTTTCCTTAACTCCCGATCCACATCGATCATGGCAATCTTCATAATATCCGCCGCGGAACCCTGGATGGGGGAATTCATAGCCACACGCTCTCCAAACTGACGCTGCATGAAATTGGATGACTTAAACTCAGGTATGGGCCTGCGCCGTCCGTAAAGGGTAGTCACATAGCCCTGCTCCTTTCCCTGCTTTACCAGACCGTCCAAAAAGGCCTTTACTCCGGGATAGGATTCAAAATATCGTTCAATATACTCCTTTGCTTCCTTTCGGGAGATGCTTAAGTCCTCGCTGAGTCCAAAGGCACTGATGCCGTAAACAATGCCGAAGTTGACCGCCTTGGCGTTGCGCCGCTGAAGAGGCGTCACCTTATCCAGAGGCACATGGAATACCTGGGAAGCCGTAGCTGCGTGGATATCCCTGGACTCTCTGTAAGCCTCGATCAGCCCTGCATCCCCGGACATATGGGCCAGGATACGAAGCTCGATCTGAGAATAATCCGCATCAATAAAAATACAGCCTTCCTTTGGCACAAATACCCGGCGTATCTCCCGTCCGAGCTCCATACGGACGGGTATATTCTGAAGATTGGGTTCTGTACTGCTGATGCGGCCTGTAGCCGTAATGGTCTGGTTAAATTTGCCGTGGATGCGCCCGTCCTCTCTGATAAATCCGGCCAGACCCTCCGCGTAGGTGGAATTTAACTTGGCAAGCTGGCGGTAATCCAGGATTTTCTGCACCACCGGATGGTCTGCCGCCAGCTTTTCCAGCACATCTGCCGCCGTAGAATAGCCCGTCTTTGTCTTTTTTCCACCCGGAAGCTTCATTTCACCAAAGAGAATCTCTCCCAGCTGCTTAGGGGAATTGATATTAAATTCTCTTCCCGTATCCTCATATATTTCTTTTTCCAGACGGGCAATCCCAACCTTTAGCTTGTCTCCGTATTCCTTTAATTTTTCTCGCTGAACCTGTATGCCTTCCTTCTCCATATGATACAGACTGTAAATCAGCGGCATTTCAATCTCTGTGTACAGTGTATACATTTCTTCATCCAAAAGGCGTTTTTTCAAAATCCCTGCGGATTTCCATACCGCATAGGCCATATAGCAGGCACAGTCCGCCGCCTTTTCCTCTTCCTGAACCAGCAGATCACCGATCTGGCCTTTTCCAAGAAGATCCGTCCGGGAAGGCAGGTCTTCTGAAAGGTAATCCTTTGCAAGGGTATCATAATCGTAGGTATCTTTTAAGGGATTTAAAAGATAGCCCGCCACTCCCGCATCATAAACAGGTGCTGAATCTTCCAGTTCCAGCACAGGAAGCATAGCCTTTAAATCCAGAACCCACACCGGATGAGAACCGCCGCAGATTTTTTTTGCCTCCCGGATCAGATCCTTACTGCTTATCTCTTTCCCGGTACGGATACAGTAAATCTCCTTCTCTCCCAGACAAAGCCCCATACCTGCCGCTGCAAAAACCTCGCTTTCTTCTGTTTCATCCGGCTTAAGGCCGCCTGCATTATCGAAAGAAAAGGAAAGCTGTTCTTCTCCTGCACTGCCTTCTTCCTCAGGAAGCACTGCAGAGGCAAAAATCAGCTGCATTCCTGTTACAGCTGCATTCCGGGCCTTTTTTAAGACCGCCTCTGCCTCCTTCCTTCCGGTAATAACCTGAAACTGTTCTTTGATTTCCAGAGGATTTTCCCCTGCCGCATCCGGAGAAAAACGGCTTAAAATGGACTTAAAGCCCATACGCTTCATAAACCGGAACGCCTGAGGGGTGTACAGATTCTCCACCTTTGCATCCTCATAAGAAAATTCCACCGGACAGCGGGTGCAGATAGTGGCAAGCTCCTTGCTCATCTGTGCTAAATCATAATGTTCTCCCAGGGCCTTCTGTGCTCTGGGCGGACGGATCTCCTCCAGATGGGCATAGGCATTTTCAATGGAACCGTAAGACACGATCAAACTGGTCGCCGTCTTTTCTCCAATGGAAGGAACTCCCGGTATATTATCAGAGGAATCGCCCATAAGAGCCTTTACATCAATAAATTCTTCCGGGGAAACCTGATACTCCCGCTTTACATCTTCCGGATAATAATCATGGATCTCTGTCGTTCCCCGGCTGGTTTTGGGAATACGGATCTTAATATGGCTGTCTGCCAGCTGTAAGAGATCCCGGTCTCCCGAAACAACCGATACCTCAGCGCCCTTCTCCTGGCACCGCTTTGCCACGGTTCCCAGAATATCGTCGGCCTCATAGCCGGCCAGAGTCAGGATCGGGATTTCCATGGCGGTCAGGGCTTCTTTTATAAGAGGCACCTGCTCTCTTAACTCTTCGGGCATAGGCTTTCGGGTCCCCTTGTATGCATCAAACATTTTGTGGCGGAAGGTAGGCTCCGGCAGGTCAAAGGCCACTGCCAGATGATCCGCCTTCTCCTCCTCTAAAATCTTCAGCATAATATTTAAAAAGCCGTATACCGCATTGGTATGCAGCCCCTCTGCATTGGTCAGATCCGGTACTCCGTAAAAGGCACGGTTTAATATACTGTGTCCGTCGATCAGTACAAGTTTGTCCATATTTTTTCAATTCCTCCTATTCTAAACGCCAAAGAATCCCCAGATGCGCAGCTGCAGGATCAGAACCAGAAGCACCGACCAGAAGCATAATGTGTTCACTGCATAAACCGCCGTGCGCAGAATATCCAGTGAGTGAATTCTCTGCCTGGACAGCTCCAGGGCTGTTTCCAGAGCGCCCTTTATATTGTACGTTCCGCTTCCCTCATCTAACTGCCTGATCCCCACATCTACGGTAAAATAGATTTCCAGCTCCTCCCTGCACTCCGGGCAGTGATCGATATGCTTTAAAAAGCCTTCCAGCTCCTGATCGGTAATACTTCCATTGATATAGGGCATCACAAGACGCTCCGCTTCCTCACAGGTCATATAAATGGCACCTCCTTTGGGCCGCTGTGAATGTAAATCCATGCTTTATATCATACAATAAAAAAATATGGTTTTCAACCAAAGTCCCCTGCTGCATTTCCAAAAATCCATTCCTGAAAAACAAAAAAGCCTCAAAAGCTGTATTTTCAAGCTTTTAAGACTTTTCATCCTGCCGGCGGCGGGACTTGAACCCGCACGCGGTTACCCGCAACAGATTTTGAGTCTGCATCGTCTGCCATTCCGACACGCCGGCATTGTTTCACAACGGTTGTTATTTTACCATAAACGTCAGATTTTGGCAAGTGCTTTTCTGTTTATTTTTTCTTGTCCCCTGTGCATGCCGCTTCCAGAACAGATGTTTGCGTCTGATTTTTATATTCCTCCACGATCCCGGCCCTGTTTCGTCCGATCACGTTGCTTAACTCCTTTTCTGTAATCATCCCTTTAAAATACATTTTCACCACATCCATGGGACTGGTCCCGACCCTGGCGATCAGTTCAAGGTATGTCATGGCCTTTTTCCTCCTTCTTGCCCCCACTTTCTTTACACGCTCTAATACTATATGCATCAGCCATGAAAAATATGACTGTTTTTTCCTTTCCTTCACGAATTTGTAAGTTTTTCTTAAAACCCTGTCCATGAGTTTCAGGTATAATTATTTTATTACAAATGAAAAAGGAGGACCCTATGGATAAAAGCAAGAAAATAATGATCGGAGCAATCGGCACTGTGGTAGTGGCCGGAGGTGTGATCATCGGACTGATCCTGGGACGTACGCCGCCAAAAGCAGATCTTTCTACCATTCATACAGAAGCATCAACGGAAGCTCCCGCAGAAAACAAACCGCAGGAAACAAAAGCACCTGAAACAGAACCATCAAAGGCACCTGAAGAATCGGTAACCGCCATCTCTGCAAAGGTGATGACCTATACCTCCGGAAAGGTATCCATTGAATATCCGGCGATTGAGCAGATGGAGGATGAGGAAAAGCAGAGCCGGATCAATGAACATTTAAAGGCAAATGCCCTTTCCATTCTGGATGCTTATGAGATCAATGAAAGTGCAGATACCCTTTCTGTTTCCTGCGAAATCATATCCGCCGATCCCAAGCGTCTCACCGCTGTATATACCGGAGAACTGAGCATCGAAGGCGGCGCCCATCCCAGCCGCATTTTTTACACCAATACACTGAATCTGAACCAGATGAAGGATATGGGACTGAATGACTTCACAGACGCCTATACCATGGCAGGCTATGTGCTAAGTGAAGACGTACGTTTTCCAAAGCTGAATGCCGAGGAAACAAGCGCTGCCTTGGAATACCGGAGCACACAGTCTATGGAAGCATTGACCGCTGTTTTTGAAAATGCAGATTTCCCGCTTTCCGGGAAAGAAACCTGGCCGGAATCCTTCAGCTATGAAAAACAGGGCCGGATTTGCTTCTCTCTTCCCGTCTCCCATGCTCTGGGAGACTATGTGATCGTAGAATTTGATCCGGCCACCAAATAAGCGTTAAACGATAATTCCTTGAGTTTTCCATTGCACCCCGGCCTTTTATCCAGTATAATGAATGTACGTTAAAAAATATACAAAGGAGCACTGCTTTTATGGAACAGATAATGGTTTTTAATCATCCGCTGATTCAGCACAAAATTTCAATCCTGCGCAACAAGAGTACCGGAACGAATGAATTCCGCGCCCTGATCGAAGAGATTGCCATGCTTATGGGATACGAGGCTTTAAGAGATCTTCCTTTAGAGGATGTTGAGGTAGAGACACCTTTAGAGACCTGCATGACGCCTATGATCGCCGGACGCAAGCTGGCTGTAGTTCCCATCCTGCGCGCTGGCCTTGGCATGGTAAACGGCATTCTGGCCCTGGTTCCCAGCGCAAAGATCGGCCATATCGGCCTTTACCGCGACGAGGTAACCCATGAGCCTCATGAGTATTACTGCAAGCTTCCAAGCCCCATTGAGGAGCGCACCATCATTGTCACCGATCCCATGCTGGCAACCGGAGGCTCCGCCGTGTCTGCTGTTGATTTCATCAAACAGCATGGCGGGAAAAAAATCAAATTTATGGCGATCATCGCTGCTCCCGAGGGCTTAGAGCGCCTTCACAAGGCACATCCAGATATCCAGATCTATGTAGGCCATCTGGACCGCTGCCTGAATGAAGATGCCTATATCTGTCCGGGTCTGGGCGATGCAGGCGACCGTATTTTCGGCACAAAATAATCCCGTTCCCATCATAAAAAACCTCCTCTCTTTCACAGGTTTTCCCGGATTGAGAGGAGGTCTTTTTATGCGCATCATGCGTTAAATCTTATCTTCTATTTACTTTACTACCTTTACAGTGCTGCTGGAAGCTGCTGTGCTCTTCTTTGCTCTGGTTCTCTTTGGCTTTGGAGCAGGCTCTTCTGCCTCTGCCTTAACGGCTTCAGCTTCTGCATCTCTGTTTTCCTTTACGATCACATTTTCCTGATTCTTGTAAATGGAATTTGCCGCTACACAGCCTCTTACACTGGAAAGAGGATATACAACGCTGTTTTTTCCGATTACGGTACCCGGATTTAATACGCTGTTGCAGCCAACTTCAACACAGTCTCCTAAGATTGCGCCGAATTTCTTAAATCCAGTCGTCACATCGCCGTCCTCTGCGTGAACCTTTACCAGGCTCTTGTCAGACTTTACATTAGAGGTCACTGCGCCTGCGCCCATATGTGCCTTGTAGCCCAGGATGGAATCGCCTACATAGTTGAAGTGAGGTACCTGAACCTCGTCAAACAGCAGGGCATTCTTTAACTCACAGGAGTTTCCTACTACAGCCTTTTCACCGATGATTACATTGCCTCTTAAAAATGCGTTGTGGCGCACATTGGCTCCCGCACATATGATCATAGGGCCTGTCATCATGATCGTAGGCGCAACCTTTGCAGTTTTATGGATCCAGATATCTTTACCGATCTTCCGATACTCATTTTCAGGAAGAAGGGATCCCAAAGAACGGATGAAATCGCCGATCTCCGGCAGTACCTCCCATGGATATGCGTGATTGTCAAAGATCCTTTCTGCAATGGTATGGCTCATGTCAAAAAGCTCTTTCATCTTCATTTCTTCCAATTTCATTGATCAGTTCTCCTTTTTTGTTTATAAAATACAGCAGCCGCGTCAAAAAGTCCTCTCAGATCGTACTGATTGTTCAGGCGGATCACATTGACGGTTCTTCCTGCTACAAAGCGTTCCAGCTTTTCCATATATTCGCCGGAGGTAATGGAACCCTCGGCTACATAGGTCAATCCCTTTTCCCAGCTGGCTGTAAGCTCCGGATTTAAAAGCTGGCGGATGGAATGATCCACCACATCATACACCATTTCCCCTAAAAGGGACGGCGTGATCACCTGTGTCTTTCCATTTAAAGAAAGATACTGGATACTCACCAGTTTTTTTAAAATCTCCGCGCGGGTGGCGCTGGTACCGATACCGCTTCCCTTGATCTGGGCCCGCAGCTCCTCATCCTCAATGAGCTGGCCCGCATTTTCCATCGCCAGGATCATAGAGCCTGAGGTATATCGCTTGGGAGGTGAGGTTTCCCCTTCCTTCACCCGCAGGTCCGCTACAGTAAGTATATCATTTTTTTTCAAATCTGCAAGCACCTGTAACAGTTCTGTTCTGTCAACTTTTGGGGATTCTGTATTATTTTTATCGGGATTCTCCTCTTTCTGGTCCTCAAAGGTCTCTTCAACCCCTGGTTTTTTTGCCAGATTCACATCCGCCACCTTCAAATATCCGGGCTCGGAAAGCACCTTAAATCCCGCAAAAAAATGCTCCTTTTTCCGCTCCAGCTCCAGGGTATACTTCTGGTAAACGGCAGGCGGATAAAAAATACTTAAAAAACGGCGGCAGATCACCTGATAGACCTTTTCCTGCAAGGGTGTAAGCTGTCTTAAGCTGCCCAGTCCCTGGCCCGTAGGAACGATCGCATAGTGGTCTGTGATCTGTTTGTCGTTGACATACCTGGTTTTTGCCAGGTTCTGCCAGCTGCTTCCCTGCAAAATCTCCTGAACAAAGGCACTCATGGGGCTGTAGCCGGAGAGTCCGCTTATGTTTTTTCGGATCTCTTTTGCTACCGCCGTGGATAAAACCCTGGCATCCGTACGGGGATAGGTAACCATCTTTTTTTCATACAGCTCCTGAACGACCTTCAGCGCTTCATCCGGGCTGATCTTAAACATTTTTGAGCAGTCATTCTGAAGCTCTGCCAGATTGTAAAGAAGCGGCGGATTTTTTGTTTCCTTTTTCTTTTCCTTTGAAACAACGGCAGCTGTAAGCGGTTCCCCTTCCTTTAGATATGCGATCAGTTCTCTGGCCCGTTCTTCCTCCTTAAAGCCGTTGTCCTTATAAAGGCAGGGCGTTCCAAAATATCTGGAACCTTCCACCGCCTTCCATTCAGCCTCCAGCGGAAGGGCTCGGCCATCCTTTGCCACTGCGTCAAAGGTTCCGATCACACGATAAAAGGGAGTCTTTACAAAGCTTCGTATCTCCCTCTCCCTGCGGACAACCATTCCCAGCACACAGGTCATCACACGACCTACAGAAAGAACCGTAAATTTGGTTCCCAGATAGTTTGACATGGCAGGACCGTACCGCAGGGTAAGCACCCGCGAGAAGTTGATCCCCATCAGGTAATCTTCCTTTGCGCGCAGATAGGCAGAAGCAGAAAGATTATCATATTCCGACTCATCCTTTGCTTCCCGGATTCCCCTGAGGATCTCCTCCTCTGTCTGAGAATCGATCCACACACGTTTCTGGCGCTTGTCTTTTACTCCTGCCATCTGAGCCACCAGACGGTAGATATATTCTCCTTCCCGCCCGGAGTCCGTGCAGACATAGATCGTATCCACATCCGGACGGTTTAAAAGCCCCTTTACCACTGCAAACTGCCTGGCTACGCCGGGAATAATCTCGTATTTGAATTCCTTCGGCAGAAACGGCAGGGTCTGCAGGCTCCAGCGTTTAAATTTCATGTCATAGGCATCCGGATAGCTCATCGTCACCAGATGGCCCACACACCAGGTTACAATGGCGTCCTCGGATTCAATATATCCGTCTCCCCGCCGTCCCCGGATCTTTAATGCATCTGCAAACTGCTGGGCTACACTGGGCTTTTCCGCGATGTACAATGATTTTGACATGCGATCCCTCATTTTCCTTTTAATATAAATGCCTGCATGCAGGCATATTTATTTAGTATACCATTAAATAGAAAATATAGCAATAATTGAGTAAAAATCTCATGTTAAATTCAACCATTCTTTGTAGTTTTGCAGTTTGCGAGATAAAATCTCGCGATTTTTTTATCTTTGATGGAATCCACACAAATAAAAAGAGCCCTTTGTGAGTTTTTATCTCATCAAAAAGCCCTTTTCTATGTGAATTTTAATATCTGCCTTTTTATTCCGTTTCTGTATAGAACCTATAAACCGTCGTTGTATCGTACACCTCTCCTGCCTTTAAGATCGGGGACGGAAACTCAGGTTTATGACAGGCATCCGGGAAATGCTGGGTTTCAAAACAGAATGCATGGCGTCCCTCATAGCGGACACCGCCTTTTCCGGGAACCGGATCATTCAGGAAATTGGCTGTATAAAGCTGGATACCGGGAAGATCCGTATACGTCTCCATCATACGTCCGCTCTTTGGATCCTTCGCTCTTGCTGCAAGAGATAAAATCCCCGGATCGTGATCTAATACCCAGTTATGGTCATAACCATGTCCCAGGATCAATGCTTCATATGGCTCATCAATATCACGGCCCAGAGGCTTCATTTCCGTAAAGTCCATAGGGGTTCCCTCTACCGGAAGAATCTCTCCGGTAGGAATGGATACCTCATCTGCAGGAGTAAACTTAGAAGCGGCCAGCCATACCTCCTGATCCATAACAGAACCGCCATCATGGCCCGCCAGATTAAAGTAGCAGTGGTTTGTAAAGTTGGCAATGGTATCTGCATCACAGATCATATGGTAATGGATCCGGATGCTGTCATCCTCTGTCAGCGTATAGCTTACCTGGATGGATGCGTTTCCCGGATATCCCTGATCTCCGTCCGGGCTCTTTAAAGAAAAAGTAAGGCGGCTTCCCTCGTCGGTTTCTGTGGCCTCACAGTCCCAAAGGCGTCTGTGATAGAGATCCGGAGCACTGTGAAGATTATTTGGCCCGTTGTTCGCTTCCAGCTTATAGTCCTTTCCGTCAATGGTAATCACTGCCCCCCCGATACGGTTGGCGTTTCTTCCGATAATTGCGCCAAAATGAGGATTGTTGGACAGATACCCCTCCAAGTTATCATATCCCAGGATCACATCTGCCATTTTTCCCTTTTTATCCGGCACATTCATGGTCACCCAGGTTCCTCCAAGGGTGATAAAGTCTGCGCTGACTCCGTGATGATTCGTCAGCGTATACTTATAGACTGTTTCTCCGGACGGCATCACACCGAATGCCCGTTTTGTAATTGCCATAATTGCTATTTACCCCTTCCGTTTATGCAAAGCGCGTCCTTTGCTTATTTTTCCTTAATATATCCCTTTGCAGTCAGAAGCTCTGCGCAGAGAACGGCTCCGCCGGCAGCGCCGCGGACAGTATTATGGGAAAGTCCTACAAATTTATAATCGTAAACCGTATCCTCTCTCAAACGTCCCACAGAAATTCCCATTCCGTTTTCAAAGTCCACATCCAGGCTTACCTGAGGACGGTTATCCTCTTCCATATAACGGATAAACTGAGCAGGGGCGCTTGGAAGCTTTAATTCCTGAGGAAGGCCCTTAAAGCTTTCCAGCTTTTCGATCAGTTCTTCCTTTGTAACCTTCTTTTTAAACTTTACAAACACAGCCGCTGTGTGGCCGTTTAATACAGGCACGCGGATGCACTGGCAGGTGATCACAGGAGACTGGGCCTTTACGATCACACCGTCTTCAATATGGCCCCAGATACGCAGAGGCTCCTGCTCGCTCTTTTCTTCCTCTCCGCCGATATAGGGGATAATATTTCCTTCCATCTCCGGCCAGTCCTTAAAAGTCTTTCCGGCGCCGGAAATCGCCTGATATGTAGTAGCCACTACCTCATAAGGCTCAAATTCCTTCCAGGCAGTCAGTACGGGAGCATAGCTCTGAATGGAACAGTTGGGCTTAACGGCAATAAAGCCTCTGGTGGTGCCGAGACGCTTTTTCTGAAATTCGATCACATCAAAGTGCTCCGGATTTACCTCCGGGATTACCATAGGAACGTCCGGCGTCCAGCGGTGAGCGCTGTTGTTGGAAACCACAGGTGTCTCCGTTTTGGCATAAGCCTCCTCAATGGCACGGATCTCTTCCTTTGTCATATCCACTGCACTGAATACGAAATCAACGCCTGCAGCTACCTTTTCTACCTCGTTTACGTTCATTACGATCAGGTTCTTTACCGCCTCAGGCATAGGAGTTGTCATCTTCCAGCGGCCTCCTACAGCCTCTTCGTAAGTCTTTCCGGCAGATCTGGGGCTGGCAGCCACTGTCACTACCTCATACCATGGATGATTTTCCAGCAGGGCGATAAACCTCTGCCCTACCATACCTGTTGCGCCTAATATGCCCACTCTTAATTTTCTTTCCATGTCTCGCTCTCCTCGTCTTTCTTTTTCATAATCCTTCCGCTGATGATATGGGAAGCCTCCCCTGTAGGATTATTTCCTATCCTATACCAAAGTAAAGAAAAATGCAACCAGAAATTCGTGTTTTGCGCACATTTGTATTTCTATGGCGTACTTTTTACTTCTTTGTGCCTTTCGCATCCCGCTTAGTGATCCGCATTCCGCTCAAATTGATCTCCCTGTCTTTATAGGTAATGGCATACGGCTCATCGCCCAGCAGATAAAGCTGCTCCAGCTCTTCATTTTTGGAAAGCTTTATGCCTCTGACACCTCTGGATGCCTTTTTAAGTACGGAAATGTCCTCCAACGGGAACCTCAGGAAATATCCCCCCGTGGTCTGAAGCACGACGGTAGCTGTCTGCTCCTCTACCAGCGCTACAGACAGAACTTCGTCCCCTTCCTGAAGCTTGGTAGCTGCCACCATGCGGTTATTAGTTTCAAACTCTTCTCCCGGCACCTGCTTTACCATAGCAAGCTTTGTGGCAAACACGAGCTTTCTTCCTTTCAGCTCCTGGGCGCAGGTAAGAAGACAGATCCGGTCTTCTCTTCCATCATATTTGCTCAAGTTTTCAATGGGCACACCCTTATCTCTCAGCTTTCCTGAGGGGATATCCAATGCCTTGATCTGATGCAGTGTTCCTGAGGCCGTAAACAGGCAGATCTTATCCGTATTCAGGCAGCGCTTTACATATACCTGCTCCGTATCCACCGTTTCCTGATTCCGTTCGTAAGTAGACTTATCCAAAAGCTTACAATAGCCGAAACGATCCATCACAAAAACAACCTCCTGAACCGGAACTGCATTTTCCACATAAACTGCCTCTGGGCCGTCCTCGATCCGCGTCCGTCTTGGGACTGCAAATTCCTTCCGGATAGCTGCCAGATCGTCCTTGATCACTCGGTTCATCACCCCACGGCTGCCCAGGATCTTTTTGTAGCTTTCAATTCGTTTTAAGGTTTCCTTATGCTCCTTTTCCAGAGCCAGAATTTCCAGACCGATCAGCTTGTACAGCCGCATTTCCAAAATAGCAGACGCCTGGCGCTCTGTAAAGTGGAGCTTCTTTGCCTCCTCCTCAAATCCCGGCATCCGGAAATGGATATTGCTCACATCACCAGATACCAGACAGGCCTTCGCATCCTTTAAGCTTTTAGAACCTCTTAAAATTGCGATAATCAGGTCAATGCAGTCACAGGCGCTTATGAGACCCTCCTGAATTTCCTTCTTTTCCAGTTCCTTTTCCAGAAGCACATTGTATTTACGCTCCGTATTCTGATACTGGAATTCCAGAAAATTGCGGAGAATCCCCTTTAAATTCAGCGTTTCCGGACGTCCGTCCGCAATAGCCAGCATATTGATGCCAAAGGTATCCTCAAGCTTTGTCTTCTTATATAAAATGTTCTTGATCCGGTCAATATCCGCGTCCTTTCTCAGCTCCAGTACGATACGGATCCCGTCCTTATTGGACTGATTGGAAATATCCACCACATCCGTAAGCTTTTTAGACTCTACCAGATCGGCTACGTCCACCAGAAACTTATTAATACCTGCTCCGATCATGGTATAGGGAATTTCCGTGATCACCAGCTTGTCCTTATCTGCCTTGCGCTTTCCAAGTTCCACCTCAAAACGGCCTCTGAGCTTTATTTTTCCCGTTCCGCTTTCATAGATCTCCGGAAGGTCGCTCTTATTTGCGATAATGCCTCCGGTGGGGAAATCCGGCCCCGGCATATGCTCCATCAGCTCTGCCGCAGTGATTGCGGGATTGTCAATATAGGCAGTTACCGCATCAATTACCTCTCCCAGATTGTGAGGGGGGATACTGGTGCTCATGCCTACCGCAATTCCCTCAGCTCCGTTTACCAGAAGGTTCGGCACCCGGACGGGAAGAACCTCCGGCTCCTTCTCCGTTTCATCATAATTGGGAACGAAATTTACGGTCTTATCCAAATCCTTTAAATAGACCTCCTGGGCAAATTTCTCCAGCCTTGCCTCCGTGTATCGCATAGCCGCCGCTCCATCACCCTCAATAGAGCCGAAATTGCCATGGCCGTCTACCAGAGCCATTCCCTTTTTAAATTCCTGGCTCATAACTACCAGCGTATCATAGATAGAACTGTCGCCGTGGGGATGGTATTTACCCATGGTATCGCCTACGATACGGGCGGATTTCCTGTGGGGCTTGTCGTAATCCAGGCGCAGCTGGCTCATATCATAGAGCACCCGGCGCTGAACGGGCTTTAAGCCGTCCCTGGCGTCGGGAATCGCTCTTGCAGTAATGACGCTCATGGAATAATTCATGTAGCTGCGCTGCATTTCCTCGCTGTATTCTGTCCGTAATATCTTTTCTGCCATTTTGTCCTCTCCTGTTATGCGTCGATCTCAGCCTCATCGGCGTGCTCATAGATAAACTGGCGGCGGGGGCCTACCTCGCTGCCCATCAGCATCTCCGTCACCTCAGAAGCCAGTCTTGCGTCCTCGATCTCAACCCGCTTTAATACCCGGCGTTCCGGATCCAGGGTCGTTTCCCAGAGCTGCTCCGCATCCATTTCACCAAGACCCTTATAGCGCTGCAGGGTAAAATCACCCTTGTGGGTCCTGCGGTAACGTTCCAGCTCCTTTTCATCATACAGATACTGCTCCTCCCCCTTTTTGGGGATTACCTTAAACAGAGGCGGCATGGCAATATACACATGGCCGTCATAGATCAGCTCCGGCATAAACCGGTATAAAAAGGTAAGAAGCAGCGTATCAATATGGCTTCCGTCCACATCCGCATCCGTCATGAGGATAATCTTGTCATAGCGCAGCTTCGTGATATCAAAATCATTTCCATAACCCTCTGAAAAGCCGCAGCCAAAGGAATTGATCATGGTCTTGATCTCCGCATTTGCCAGCACCTTATCCATAGAAGCCTTTTCTACATTTAAAATCTTTCCGCGGATAGGCAGAATGGCCTGATACTGCCGGTTTCTGGCTGTCTTTGCAGAGCCGCCGGCAGAATCTCCCTCTACGATAAAAATTTCACATTTGGAAGCGTCCCGGCTCTCGCAGTTTGCAAGCTTTCCGTTGCTGTCAAAAGAAAAACGGGATTTGGTCAGCATATTTGTCTTTGCCTTTTCCTCAGCCCTGCGGATCTTTGCAGACTTTTCCGCACAGCCGATCACTCCCTTTAAGACCTCCACATTCCGGTCAAAGTACAGCTGCAGCTCATCTCCCGCTACGGTAAATACTGCCTTGGTAGCGTCTGCGCTTGCCAGCTTTGTCTTGGTCTGTCCCTCAAAGATAGGGTCCGGATGCTTCACTGCGATCACAGCTGTCATACCGTTTCGGGTGTCCGCTCCCGTAAAGTTAGGATCTTTTTCCTTTAAAATACCAAGCTCTCTGGCATAAGAATTAATCATAGCAGTAAAACGGGTTTTAAAGCCTGCCAGATGGGTGCCGCCCTCCTGGGTGAAAATATTATTACAGAAGCCAAGGATATTCTCCTCGAAGGTATCTACAAACTGGATGGCTGCCTCAACCTCTACCCGGTCTACCTCTCCTTTAAAATAAATGGGCTCATGAACGGGAGTTTTTCCTGAATTTAATTCTTTCACATAAGAAATAATTCCCTCCGGCTCATGATAAGTAATGGCTTCCTCTTCTCCGCTCCGGTGATTCTCATAAAAAATCGTCAGATTGGGATTCAGATAGGCTGTCTCATGGAGACGGCTTTTCAGCCAGTCTGCCTTAAAGCGTGTCTTTTCAAAGATTTCTCCATCCGGAAGAAAATTAATCTGGGTGCCGCTTTCCCTGCTCTTTCCCACAACCGGAAGAAGGCCCTGCTCCAGCTCAACCACCGGACGGCCCTTCTCATAGGCATCATGATAGACCAGACCGCCCCGGCTGATCTTTACATCCATATATTCCGAAAGGGCATTTACCACAGAGGAGCCTACGCCGTGAAGACCGCCGCTGGTTTTATATGCCTCATTGTCAAACTTGCCGCCCGCATGAAGGGTGGAAAGAACGATTCTGGCTGCCGAAACGCCTTTCTGGTGCATTTCCACCGGAATCCCCCGTCCATTGTCCTTTACAGTGCAGGAACCGTCCTTTTCCAGTTTCACCCAGATCTTAGAGCAAAAGCCAGCCAGATGCTCGTCCACTGCATTATCTACAATCTCATAGATCAGATGGTTCAGTCCCTTGGTACCAACGCCGCCTATGTACATACCCGGCCGCTTGCGGACGGCCTCCAGGCCCTCTAAGACGGTAATACTGTCCGCATTATATTGTTCTGTTGCCATTCTTATCCTCCATATTCATGAAGCACGCCCCTTAAAAATTAAGGAGCGCGCCGGTTTGTCTCATAGTATTAAATCATATTTGAAAGATTTTTTCAAGTTCATTGGGCCTCAAGCTTCTTTTCCAGCTCTTCTGCAAGGCGTTTCAGCTCCGGCCCCGGAGGATGCATATCAAAATCAAGGTGTGCTAAAAGCTCCCGGACGCGGTCCGGGCGGCCGCCGATCACAAGATCAAGATCCATAACAAGGCAGTCTCTTTCCTGTTTCTCTTTTTCACAGATATCCTTTTTGTACATAACATTTCCCTTCTGAAAAATTATTCTTTTATAAAAAGAATGGCCGGATCTATTCCTGATTATACCTCTGGCTGAATCCGGAAATAAAAACTTGTATTTTTAGAAAAAGTCTGCTAATATGGAACATCCGCGGCTAAAAATACAGGAGGATACGATTCAATGAAACAAACAATGAATGAAACAAAACCAAGCGGCTGGCAGAGACGGACAATCCTGTTTCTGACCAGCCAGTGCATTACCCTATTTGGTTCCACCCTGGTACAGATGGCCGTGGTCTGGTACGCCACCATGGAAACGGCAAGCGGAGCCTGGGTTGCAGCATTTACAGTGTGCTCCTATCTGCCCCAGTTTCTCATCTCCTTTTCAGGAGGCGTATGGGCGGACCGGTACAGCAGAAAACTGCTGATCGCAGGAGCAGATGCCCTTACGGCGCTGGCTACTCTGGCCATGCTGCTTGCAGTCCCGCACATCACCTCCAAACCTTTTTTTCTTGGAGGTCTTCTTTTAATGTCTGTCATCCGTTCCCTTGGAGCCGGCATACAGACCCCTGCTGTCAATGCAGTTATTCCTCAGCTGGTACCAGAGGAGCACCTGATGCGCTGCAACGGAATCAATGCAGCCATGCAGTCTGCGGTACAGTTTGCCGCTCCTGCTGCCGCCGGAGCCATCTTTACAGTCGGCACCCTGGATACAACCCTGATGATCGATATTATGACTGCCATTTTGGGAATCGGCCTTTTATCCTGCCTGTCCATTCCCTCCTGTAAAAGCCAGGGACAGTGTTCCTCATTTATTCAGGATATGAAGGCCGGAGTGAACTATGCCTTTTCCCATCGTACTATCGGAAGGCTTCTGATCCTATATGGTCTTTTTACCTTCCTGTGCGTCCCTGCGGGCTTCCTGGCCGGACTTTTTGTGCGCAGAAGCTTTGGGAATACCTACTGGTACCTTACCGCCGTGGAGGTGATCGGCTTTGGAGGAATGATCCTGGGCGGGATCCTGATGAGCCTTAAAAATAACGGTCAAAGCAAAACCCGCCTTTTATCATGGGGGCTTTTCAGCTTTGGAGCCTTTGCTGTTGGGATGGGACTGTCTGCTTATTTTATTCCCTATCTTATCATGATGTTTTTCTATGGAATTGCTTTGACCGTGGTGCAAACCTCCATCACCACGCTTATCCAGAAACACACAGACGTCTCCATGCAGGGCCGTGTATTCGGTCTTTTGGGAACCATGTATTCCGGCTTTCTTCCCCTGGGAATGGCCCTCTTTGGTCCCATGGCAGACGCTTTCCCCCTTTCCTGGATCATGGTCGGATCCGGCGGCGCTCTGATACTTATGGGATTATATTCTAAATTGTTATAAAATTATAAATTTTTTCAAAAATTCTCTTGCAAAAACCGTTTGGGGCTGATATAATAATTCTATCACGCAGATGTAGTTCATCGGTAGAATATCAGCTTCCCAAGCTGAGGAGGCGGGTTCGATTCCCGTCATCTGCTCTACACCCTTGGCAGGGAGAAACCTTGTATTTATCAGAAAAAGCTGATAAATGCAAGGTTTTTTCTTGGTTTACACTTATTTTTTTGTGTGACTTTAGGAAGTATTTTCCGTTTTTTACATCCTAAATGTATCTAAATATCACACGAGTATCACACGAATTTTAATATCGATGCAGTATCACTGAAAACCCTGAAGGCATTCTTTCTGATCTAAATTTAATAGTGATATCTACATGACAAAATAGTTAAAGCATCCCCCTCTTTGACGTATACAAGACGATTTTTTTCGTCAATTCTTCGGCTGAAAAATCCCTGTAATTCATATTGCAGAGGTTCCGGCTTTCCAATTCCCTGAATATTTCCACTCCGCTCAATGTCTTTAATTAGCTGATTGATTCTTTTTATGGTTTTTCTGTCCTGTGACTGCCAATACACATAATCAGCCCAGGCTTCATCCGTCCATAAAAGCATAGGTTAATCCTCCATCATTTCATGTATGGAGGTGCCCCCATTCCTGTATTGTTCTAAAGATTTCATCAGGTGATCATGATTCTCCTTATTGCCCAGCAAATATACGGTTTCCATTAAACTGTTATAACTATTTTCAGACATGACAACCATATTTGTCTTTTTTCGTGTCACGATCATCGTTTCAAACCCATCCGCTACACGGTCAAAACATTCTTTCATATTTTCCCTAAGCGTTGAATAATTTACAGCGAACATATCATTCACTCCTTTTTCTTTTATTATAGCGTACAATTTTTTGTACGTCAATAGTTTTAGAACGAACCAATATATTCACAACCTTCTGCTCTGATCCTCGCCATCAGCAACTTACTGCATCAAAAGAAAAATGCAGCCCGACAGGAAATCCCCGCCGGACTGCATCTTTCTTTTTAAGGAGTTTTACTTACCTGCCATCTGACGCTCCTGGGCCTCGATCATCTTTTTGACCATATAGCCGCCTACAGAACCGTTCTGCGCGGAAGTCAGGTTGCCGTTGTAGCCGTTGCTTAACGGTACTCCCAACTCGCTTGCGACCTCCATCTTAAAGCGATCCATTGCTTCCTTTGCCTCAGGTACGTTTGTTTTGTTTGTGTTGTTAGACATAATAAAACGCCTCCTTATAACAGATCTGCTCCTGCGGTTTTTGTTCCGCTTGAAGCTTGTTTGTTGTTACGTTGTTATTATGTGATTTTCTGAACATAATACACTAGAATGTTTTGCGTAAAATGTCAAAATATAGAAAACATCTGTCTATTCCACCACAACTACTTTTCCGATCCGCTGTTTTTCTGCTTTTACATCATCTGCATATCCCAAAGCAGCCATTCCATATACGATATGATCTGCCGGAATGCCAAAATCATTTAAAATTTCACGAATGGAAGGCTCATCGCAGATTCCCTGAAGCTGATTGATCCACACAGAGCCAATCCCAAGAGAATGAGCGGCCAGAAAGATATTTTCCATAGCGCAGGCATTGTCCTCTTTTCCATGAGGATTATCCCTCTGATTGGAAGGAATGATCAAAATCTCCGGCTGATACATATCATAATTTTCCCGGCCCAGTATCTTTCCTGCGGCCTCTGCCAGCCTCTGCACCTTTTTTCTGTTCTTTACCACGGTAAACTGCCAGGTCTGTTTTCCCATTCCGCTGGGAGCATGAAGAGCCGCCTTAAGGATCTGATCCAGATCTGTCTGCGGAATCTCCTGAACCTTAAACTTTCTTGTACTTCTTCTTGTAAGGATTGTCTGCATTGTTTCGTTCATCTTCACCGTCTCCTTTTTAAAGATTTAAATGTTCCTCCCGGTCTCCAAGGTACTGCTCAATTTTCTGCTTAAGCTCCCTGTATTCCTCCCCTTCAAGACCGGGATCCTGATCCAGTATCGCATTTACTTCCTCTGATGCCTGTTTTAGAAGATTGGCATCCGTAAAGATATCTGCCAGTTTAAACTCCAGCTCCCCGCTCTGGCGTACGCCGAAGATATCTCCCGGCCCGCGAAGCTTTAAATCTTCAGAAGCAATATAAAAACCGTCATTGGAACGGTTCATAATATCCAGCCGTTCCATGGTATCCTTACCGCCGTTTCCATTCACCATAATACAGTAGGACTGGGCTTTCCCACGGCCCACGCGGCCCCGGAGCTGATGAAGCTGAGCCAGTCCGAAGCGCTCTGCATTTTCAATCATCATGACAGTGGCATTGGGGACATTCACCCCAACCTCTATGACAGTGGTAGATACCAGCACATCAATCTCTCCGGCAGCAAAGCGTTCCATGATCTTATTCTTCTCTTTTGCCTTCATTTTTCCGTGGAGATATTCAACAGAAATTGATTCAGGAAATGCTTTTTTCAGCCTTTTCGTGTAATCCACCACATTTTCCGCCTCGATCATCTCGCTTGGCTCTACCATGGGACAGATCACATAGGCCTGATGGCCTATTTCCACCTGCTTCTGGATAAATGCATATGCCTTTGGCCGGTAACTGATATCCACCACGCAGTTTTTAATTTCCTGCCGTCCCGCAGGCAGCTCGTCGATCACGGAAATATCCAGATCCCCATAAAGGATAATTGCCAGGGTTCTTGGAATGGGGGTTGCGCTCATAACAAGTACATGGGGCGTATTTCCCTTGTTGCTTAAAAGCTCTCTCTGGCCCACACCGAACCGGTGCTGCTCATCCGTAATCACTAACGCCAGACGGTCATAGACCACCTTTTCCTGGATCAGCGCATGGGTTCCCACGATAATATCCGCCTCATGGGAAGCGATTTTTTCATAAGCCAGCCGCTTTTCCTTTGCGGTCATGGAGCCGGTAACAAGCACAGGAACTTTGTCAATTTCATTTTCCGTAAACAGCTTTTGCATGGATTCAAAATGCTGTCTGGCAAGCACCTCCGTAGGCACCATAAGAGCTCCCTGGCAGCCGTTATAAGCAGCCTGCAAAAGGGCAAGTATGGCAATAATAGTCTTTCCGGAGCCTACATCTCCCTGTATCAGCCGGTTCATCACCCGGCCTCCCGCCATATCAGAAAATACCTCTTTTAAAGTCCTCTCCTGAGCTCCTGTAAGGGCATAGGGAAGCCTTTCCCTGAGTTTTAAAACCTCCTGGCATTCCTTTAAGCCCCAGGAAGACATTTCTTTTTCCCTGTGCTCCTTCAGCCGTCTGACGCCTACAAGAAACATGAAAAATTCATCAAACACAAGGCGGCGTCTTGCAAAAAGAAGCTCCTTTTCATCAGATGGAAAATGGATATGCTCCAGCGCATAGTTAATCTCTGCCAGCTCGTATTTTCTGCGGAGAACGGCCGGCATATATTCCCGTTCCAGCCGGCGCATTTCAAGCGCCTGTTTCTGGGCCTTCACAATGGTTTTATTGCTCAGCCCCCTGGTCTGCCCGTATACCGGCTGCATGGAATGCTCCAGCGCATCATAGGCCTCTCTTGTAAAAACCTCCGGCTGTTCCATCATCAGGCGGCCCCGTTTTTTTACCACCCGCCCCCGGAATACATACATCTGGCCGCTTTTTACATTTGCCCGCATATAGGGCATATTAAACCAGGCAAGCTGCAGTGTTCCTGTCAGATCACGGATCATCGCTGATACCATCTGCACCTTTCCGGTGCGCAGAAGATCCGGCGGCTTTGAAAGCACAGAAGCCACGCTCATTACGGTCTGTTCCTTTAACTGTCCAATGGGAACCGGTTCTTCATAGGTGTCATATGCTCTCGGATAATAGGAAATGAGGTCATCAATGGTGATGACCCCTAGCTTTTCAAACAGTTTTCCTGTTTTCTCTCCAATTCCCTTTAAAGCGCTTACAGGTTGATGGCCGCTCATGATTTTTCCTGCTCAAGGGCATTTAATCCCAGGCGGATCGCGCCCATGATTCCCTGATCGTCATTTAAGCTTGCAGGAACAATGTAATTGTCAATATCATCCAGCTCTTTGGAGCAGATATAGCCGTTTACAAGCTCCTTTACCTTCCTTCGGATTAACGGGAACAGCTGCTCCTGATGCATAACGCCGCCGCCCAGGATGATCTTCTGGGGCGACAAAATCATAATATAATCTGCCAGAGCCTGAGCAATATAGAAGCTTTCAAGCTCCCATACCTCAGACTGCTCCTTTAAATCAACTGCCTTTTTTCCCCATCTGGCTTCAATGGAAGGGCCGCTGGCAAAGCCCTCAAAGCAGTTTGGATGGCTGGGGCAGACTCCTCCCTTTGTATCTTCGGGATGGCGGTTTAACAGGATATGGCCTCCCTCCGGATGAAGCATCCCGTGGAGAAGTCCTCCATTTACCCACACGCCTACGCCAACTCCCGTTCCGATGGTAATATAAATCACACTGTTTAAACCTTTGGCGCAGCCATAGGTCACTTCTCCCAGACAGGAGCCGTTTACGTCCGTATCAATGGCCATGGGAACCTTAAGCCCTTTTTTCAGGCTACCCAGAAGATCCTTATTTCTCCAGGCCAGCTTAGGAGTTTCCAGTATATATCCGTAGTGTTCAGAAGCAGGATCCACTCCCACCGGGCCGAAGGCTCCGATGCCAAGGGCTTTAATCCCCTTATCCTTAAAATACTCAATGATCTTTGGAATGGTTTCCTCCGGTGTGGTAGTCGGAATGGAGATCTGGTCTATAATACTCCCGTCTTCCCTTCCCAGGGCGCAGACCATCTTGGTTCCCCCTGCTTCCAGTGCTCCGATTATCATTTTGGCTTTATCCCCCTCTTATCAGTCTTTTCTGTTTCCTACAAAACGCAGAATATAGATAAACAGGTTAATGAAATCCAGATACAGCTGCAGTGCTGAGAAAACGGAAGCCTTTGCTGCCATCTCGGAATTCTGTCCGTAATAAGCATAGTATGCCTGGATTTTCTTTGCGTCGTAAGCTGTAATAATTAAAAACAGGAAAATTCCCACACCGCAGACCATTGTTTCAAAAGCGCTTAAATCAATAAACATGGCTAACAGCCAGAAAACAAACAGGAAGATCAGGCCGCCTGTCATAAAAGGACGCAGAGCGGAAAAATTGATATTTCCAAAATACCCGATCAGTGCCATCACCCCGAAAAACATAGCTGTAATTCCAAATGCCAGCCACAGGGAAAGAAGGTCAAACATCAGAAAATACATGCTGAATACGATACCATTTACAGCAGAGTACAGGAAAAACATACTTTTCGCTGCAGTTACAGACATCTTTTCCAGTCTGGCAGACAGCGAAATTACTAAAATCAGTTCAGCCGCCAGCAGAAGGAAGTTCCATGCCGGAATCCGGATTACATAGATAAATGCTCCTGTAACATACATACTGATGGCAACGATCAATGTTATAAGCAGTCCCGCAAACATCCAGCCAAAGGTTTTAGCAGTGTATCGCCCCAGAGATTCCCCCGCCTGATTGACTGTCCTCTGTTCCATTCTGAATTCATCGTTCATACTTGCTTTTCTCCTTTCATTTCTACTCTGCAGATATCATATAATAATAAATAGGCTGACCGCCGTACTGCAGTTCGATTTCCTTATCCGGGAATTCCTCTTCGGCCTGCTTTCTGAAGGCTTCTGCATCTGCCTCGGTCACATCGCTTCCATAATAAATAGTAACCAGCTCGCTGTCCTCATTTAACATCGCCTCAAGAGCCGCCTTCGCTGCTCCTAAAACAGATGTGTCCACTGCCAGCATCCCATGATCGCCGATTGCCATAATATCGCCCTCATGGATTTCCATGCCGTCGATGGAGGTATTTCGCACCGCATAGGTAATCTGGGCTGTCTGCACCCGCTCCATCTCGGCTGTCATATTTTCCAGATTCTCCTCCGGCGTCAGATCGGGGATGAAATTCACCAGAGCCGTGATGCCCTGAGGCACGGTTTTAGAAGGAATAACGATAATCTCCTTATCCTCCGTCAGATCACGAGCCTGATTGGCCGCCATGATAATATTTTTATTGTTCGGGAGAATGAAAATGTGATCGGCATTGACCTTTTTAATGGCGTTTAACATGTCCTCCGTGCTGGGGTTCATGGTCTGTCCGCCTTCAATAAGGTAATCGGCCCCGATTCCCTTGAAAATCTCGCTTAAGCCATCGCCGCAGGATACGGTAATGAATCCATAGGGCTTCCGCTCGCCGGTTTCCTCCTCTGCAGGGTTGGGCTGGGCGGCCTGCTCCTTTGCCAAACGCTCTGAATCCTGGATCACCCGCTCCTCATGCTCTTCCCGCATATTGTCAACCTTCATACGTGAAAGAGAGCCGTAGGTAAGTCCCTTTTCAAAGGCCAGTCCCGGATGATTGGTGTGAACATGGATCTTTACGATCTCATCATCTGAGACCACTACCAGAGAATCTCCGATCGAGCCCAGATACTTCTTAAGCTCATCTTCATCCTTCTGGTTATATTCCTTTTCAAGCTTAATGATAAATTCGGTACAGTAACCGAAGCGGATATCCGCTGTGTCAATATCCGTTCTGGAAGCTCCGGCAGACTGAGGGGCTTTTTCAGAAGAAGGTTTTAAAATGCCTGCGTCCTCAAAGGAGAAATCACTGCATTTTCCCGTAAGGCCGTCAAAAGCTCCCTTTACTACCTGCATCAGGCCCTGACCGCCGGAATCCACTACGCCTGCCTGCTTTAATACGGGAAGCATCTCCGGTGTCTGGCTTAAAACGTAGTCGCCCTCCTCAATGACTGCCTTTGCAAAAATTTCAATATCATCCGTCTGAGCGGCCATTTCGATGGCTTTGTCCGCCATGCCCTTGGCAACCGTAAGAATGGTACCTTCCTTTGGCTTCATAACTGCCTTGTAGGCGGTTTCTGTACCGCGCACCATGGCATTTGCCAGAATGGTCACATCAATGGACGCTGTGCCCTGGATCTCCTTTGTAAAGCCTCTCAAAAGCTGTGACAGGATAACTCCGGAATTTCCTCTGGCGCCTCTTAAAGAGCCGGAAGAAATAGCCTTTGCCAGCTGCTCCATATCCGGGTCTTCCAGCTCTGCTACCGCTTTGGCAGCCGCCATGATCGTCATCGTCATATTCGTCCCGGTATCTCCATCCGGTACCGGAAAAACATTCAGCTCATTGATCCAGTCTTTCTTGGCCTCAAGGCCCTTTGCTCCTGCCAGAAAGGCTTTTTTTACCATCCCGGCATCAATTGTACTTATACCCACGGGTTGCTTCCTCCTAATCAATCACTCTGACACCTTCTACAAAGATATTGATCTTTTCGATCTCCATGCCGGTGAATTCTTCTACTCTGTACTTCACACTTTCGATCAGATTGTCAGCCACCGCTGAAATGCTGACCCCATACGATACGATCACATGAAAGTCAATGGATATCCTGTTTTCTCTGATATCCACAGTGATGCCGTGTGTCAGGCTCTCTCTTTTCAGCAGCTTCACAAGACCGTCCTTCATACTTACGGCCGCCATACCCACGATACCGAAGCACTCTACTGCAATGGTTCCTGCATATAAAGCAATCACTTCCGGGCTGATCTGGATCTCGCCCATCTTATTGCTGATTCGTCCCTTCATATACACGCCTCCTGTTTTCATATTAAGGACAGTATACACTATTTCCCGAAAAAAAGAAATAAATTTTTGTTTTTTCACTTGCAAAAATTGAAAACATCTGGTATCATTACTTTTGTTGTGGATTTTTCTATTTTCTACAAGAAATCCAAGTAACGTTTAAGGAGGTGCAATAGTATGGCTAAGTGTGCAATCTGTGAAAAGGCAGCTCATTTCGGAAACAAAGTGAGCCATTCCCATAGACGGTCCAACAAGATGTGGAAAGCAAACGTAAAATCTGTTAAGGTTAAAGTAAATGGCGGAACCCAGAGAATGTACGTATGTACTTCCTGCTTACGTTCCGGCCTTGTAGAAAGAGCCTAATTAAATGCAGAGCAAAAGCTCCTGACTGTGATGGTCAGGAGCTTTTTTCTGTCTGGATCGTCTATTTAATGATACCGGTTCTGCAGCTTCCAGAAATCAGCAGCAAAACAGATTATACCCAAGCACAAGGCAGCATACCACAAAGAAAAAGGTAAATATGGTCTCGGGTATAAATAAAAGCACCGCCATCCCAAGGCCGAAACAGAACAGCATCAGTCCGCATATCCTTTTCATATCAAAACGCTCCCTTCTCTTTATCTTATGCAAAAGCGTTCCTTCCCATTCCCCCGAAGCTTTCATATGCCCTCTCCGAGATAGCAAAAGGCCCTGCAGACGCAGGACCGTAATAATGTCATATTCCTGTTTTAATCCCGTTTGTCATATTCAGCCGCAGCATCCTGAGCCGCTGCGCGGGTTTCCTCCGATACAGCCGGTTTTCCGCCCATAAAACGGTTAATCAGGTCGGGAGCCATATCGATCGCCTTTGTGATGGCATCCTGGTTTTTGATGTTTACCACCTTTGTGACTCCGTTTTGTATCACCAGAACGGCGCTGGGACTCATCTTGGCGCTCATTCCGCCGCCGCCCTTCTGCTTTTCCTTTGTTTTTTCTGAAAATGCTCCTGCCGCCATGCCGCAGGTCACATCAATCAGAGGGACGATAATGGCATCTCCTGCCTGCACCGGTTCGCCTACAACTGTCTTTGAAGTGACAAACTGATCCATCCCCTTAAATAATGTATCAATCATAGATGAAAAATGATTTTCTGCCATACCGTCTTTCCTCTTCCTTTTCTCAACGCGCTAGACTGCGCTTCCCTTTAAAAAACCAAACAGCATGCGCCTGGTATGCCCATCACGCAGGATCCCAAGACCCAGCCACAAAAGATATCCCGCCCGGATGCGTCCCTTAAAGCTGCCTTCTGCCTCAAATACCGTATCATCAAACACCGGGCAGATTTCCAGATTCCCTTCAAAAAAAGAATAGATAAGAGCTGACGCCGACAATACCTGTCCCGTAAGATAAGGTTCTTCAAACCCAAAGGTTACGGATCCCTTCCCTCCTCTGGGACATACATGGCGCAGAAAACGGCCCGTCTGCTTCCAGAGAAGCTTAAGCGACGCCTGATTTTCTTCATCCTCCAGCCAGGCTTTCTTTTCTTCTGCAATGTTTTGCATATTCTTAAGCTTATCACAAAATGACTGAAAAGAAAACTTAAGTTTTTCAAGAAAACCTTTTGCGCGGCCGAATACATCCTTCTTTTTATGCTCTGTATGTCTTTTATCCTCAGGCTCCAGTCTGGGCTGCGGGTTCTTTGGCAGGGCCTTTTGGGGGTTCTCTGCCGATGCAGCCGGAATGCGTTTCTCTTCCCAAAGGGTAGTTTTCTTTTCTTCCGGCTCTTTCCTTTCTGCATCTGTACCTCTGAGCGTTTCCTCATCCAATGGCCGGGGGGCTTTTGGTGTTTCTTTCTCTTCGCCCATTTCCCAGAGCTTTTGTCCAAACAGCCTTACTCCGGCTGTCAGTCCGCTTTCATCTCCATCATATCCGGCGCTTAAGGAAACAGCTCCGAAAAGCCAGGAAATTTTCCCTTTCCCGGCCGGTTTGTCCTTCCAGCTTCCGCCTGCCTCATAGCACACCGGAACAAAGAGCACCAGACAAACCACAGCCAGAACCAGGCCCAGAAGAACCAGAATCAGGATACCGATGGCCTTTAAAATCAAAAGCAGTATGTGTACCACTATCCGCACCTCATTTCCCGGCCATTTGATCCATATATGCCTTCCAGTCAAAACCGCCTGTCTGATGGTACATATCGTCTACCATCCGTCCTGTAACCTCCGCCGCCTCATGATAGCCTCTGGCGATTCCCAGAACCAGCAGGTTTTCCCCCTGCCGTTCTCTCCTCGTGAGCAGAGACACAGGACAGATATCAAATATATGTTTCCCATTTTCCGGAAGAGTAATCACATAGGTATCAGGCAAAAGGCTGCCCTGGCGGAGTCCTTTCAGGATCCGCGCTCTGGCCCGGTCTGCATTTTGTCCCATATACAGATGATCCCACAAACGCATCCTCTCTCCTCCTTTTTGGCAAAATGACCTTTTTCCCGCTTTACTCTTCCATCAGGCTGCGGATCAGATCTGCACAGGCTTCCCGCTCTATCTCGTCGCTGCAGCTGTCCAGGCTTCCCTGAATATATTCTCTGGCCTCATCCAGAGATTGGAAATTTGCAGGCAGGCTGGACAGGCATTTTGCCATGGCAGCCCGCACTACAGCTTTTGGAAGCTCCTTCCAGCGTTCTCCCATATCCTTAAAAAGCGCATCCAGTTTTTCTCTGAAAAATACTTCGTCTACCTCTGCCTCATCTGCATTCGGCTTTTCCAAGGACATAAACGCGCTGCCAGACATCAGAAGACCTGCCTTCCAGGCAGCCTCTGCCTCCGGCCCGTTTTCCTCCTGAAGCTCCTCCAGAGAGATATCATCTCTGAGCCACTGCTCAAAATACTGCTCCTGCTTCCCTTCCAGGGCCGGAAGACGGTCTGTGACCTCTTCGGGGATGTCCTCCCACTCTTTTGATGCAAAAAGCGTCTGTATTCCCTTTAAAATCTCTTTTGTATTCTGTTCGCAGGACAGATCAGATACAGCCGTTCCCTGCGCCAGAAGGATCACGCACAGATCATTTACCATATCTATCAGGCACAGGATTTCTCCGCTGAGAGCATTGATCTCCCGGCTTCCTTCCTCCAGTTCAGAAGCCAGATGACGATACTCTTGTGCAGTAAGATGTCTTAAATCTGCCTGTTCAAACGCTTTCATCCGGTCAAACAATGTTCCATATGCTTCTTCCCGCGCCATCGGCCGGTTTAACAGCCCCTCGGAACGCAAAATATACAGTATATCTTCAAAACCGGAGCGCGGAAGCCCCTTGTAGATGCTCAGACGATCCTCTAACAGGGCAAAGAATTTCTGCTTTGTAAAACGTACCGGGAGCTGTCCTGTAATCACCTGCATCCGTTCGCGAAGGGCTGCCGGATCGGGCGCAGTTTGAAACCAGGACAGGATTTCTTCCGTAAGGCTCTCTGTATCCTCCGGCTTTTTTCCGATCAGCTTTGGTGCAAATCTTCCCTCAATCCGATTCATCACATATTCATAGGCCTGGAACGCATCCGTATAATCCGTAACCTTTTCCATCTCCCGGATCACATCCTGGCGCAGTTCATCTGCCCCGCAGTCTGACTGTCCTTTCAGGCAGGCGTCAAGGAGTTCACAGAATCGGTCATACAGACCGGAAATCCGATCATTTTCAAAGCCTTTTTTCTCTGCCGCCGCCTCATAGGCTGTATAAAAGTTCAGCGCCAGCCTGATATAGGAGCAATGGTAGGCCGCCGTAAGCTGCCTGCGTATTCTTGCTGCTTTCATAAAAATAATTCCTCCTTATGAATCCGAACGGTTTTCATATTCCAATACGCACAGGCGTACCAGATCCAGAGCCTTTACCGTAGACTGTTCCCGAATCTTGGCCCTGTTCCCTTTAAACTGGTAACGTTTTACCACTGTCTTTCCTTTTACGCAGCAGGCCATATATACAAGTCCCACCGGTTTTTCCGGCGTTCCGCCCTCCGGCCCGGCAATTCCCGTAATGGATACGCACACATCCGTCCCGGCTGCCGCCGCTCCGCCCTCTGCCATCTGTACGGCCGTTTCCTCACTGACCGCACCGTAAGCAGCAAGGGTTTCCTCCCGTACTCCCAAAAGACGCATTTTCGCCTCATTGGAATATGTCACCATGCCCTGCATAAATACATCCGATACACCGGATACGTTTACCATGCGGGCAGCCACCATTCCGCCGGTACAGGACTCAGCCGCTGCCATGGTAAGCTGCTTTTCCTTTAAAAGCGCGGCAACTGCCATTTCCAGACTGTTTTTTTCATCTGTGGTGTAAACCGCATTCCCAAACCGGGACTTGATTTCCCGGATCACAGGAGCCACAAGAGCCTTCCCTTCTTCATAATCTGCCGCTCTGGCTGTAATACGGATATGAACCTCCGCTGTCTTTGCATAGGTAGCAATAGTAGGATTGGTCTGGCCATCGATCAGATCCAGCAGCTTATCCTCCACCTGGCTCTCGCCGTATCCGCAGATTTTTACCATCCGGGACACCAGAACCGACTGCTGGAGCCGTTCCAGATAGGGAAATACCTGCCCTTCAAACAGCGGGTACAGCTCATTTGGCGGACCCGGAAGAAGAATAGCTGTTTTTCCATTTTTTTCCAATATCAGTCCGGGAGCCATACCGTTAGGATTGTCCAGTACAACAGCCCCCTGGGGAACCATCGCCATCTTCCAGTTATTATCCGGGATTTCTTTATAAATATTGCCTACAAAAAACGCCTCCAGCTGGCTTCGGGTATGGGGATCCTCCACCAATTCCATTTCCATGGCCTCTGCACAGACTTCTTTTGTCAGATCATCCTCCGTAGGGCCAAGTCCTCCTGTGAGGATTACGATATCCGACCGGTCAAGGGCTCTCTTTACGGTCTCCATCATCCGGCCGTAATTATCGCCGACCGTTACCTGATAATACTGATCCAGCCCCAAAAGGGCGCATTTTTCCGCCAGATATTGCGTATTGCTGTTTAAAATATTCCCCATCAGGATCTCAGTTCCTACGCTGATCAGCTCAACGACCATTTTACAGGCCTCCTTCCGTCAGGACCTTTATATTCTTTGCAACATAATCCACCAGGGATACGACCGTCAGGATCACGGCGATCCACAAAACAGCGCTTGTCAGAACAGACAGAGCCGGGATGTTGAAGATCAGAAGCACTACTGCCGTCATCTGGAACACGGTTTTAAATTTGCCCCAGTAGCTGGCTGCGATCACAATGCCGTTATCTGCTGCCACCAGGCGGAAGCCGCTGATGATAAACTCACGGCTGATGATAACGATCACAACCCAGGCAGGAAGCTGGCCCAGCTGGATCAGGCAGATCAGGGCCGAGCAGACTAAAAGTTTATCTGCCAGGGGATCCATAAATTTTCCAAAATTTGTCACAAGTCCGTATTTTCTGGCAATCTTTCCGTCTAAAAGATCCGTCAGGCTGGCTGTAATAAAAATCACATTGGCAATGATCCGCATGGTCTGATCGGCGCCATTTTCATAAAGAAGGGCGGCCACAAAAAACGGGATCATACAGATACGAAGAACGGTCAGCTTATTGGGCAGATTCATGATACACCTCTCCTATCAGGTCATACTCGGCGGCTCCTGTGACCTTTACCCTTACAAAGTCGCCGGACATCAGCATCTCATCGGCATTTACAAAAATCAGTCCGTCCACATTGGGCGCATCCATGTAGGTGCGGCCTACATAGGCCGGTTCATCTGCTACCTTTCCCTCGATCATGACAGTCAGGACTTTTCCCACCATTTTTTCACAGTGTTCAAACGCAATCTCCTGCTGAAGCTCCATGATGGCATCCCGGCGCTCCTCCTTTACCTCCTGGGGCACCTGATCGGGATAGGAGTACGCAGGGGTATCTTCCTCTGCCGAATAGGCAAACACTCCAAGACGCTCAAACTCCATCTCGTCCACAAACTCCATCAGCTCCTCATGATCCTCCTCTGTCTCTCCCGGAAAACCGGAGATCAGAGTAGTACGCAGGGCAATATCCGGGATCTCTCTGCGCAGTTTTGCAATGCGCTCCTTTAATTCTTCTTTGTGAGTTCTGCGGCCCATGCGGCGCAGGATCCGGTCACTGGCATGCTGGATGGGGATATCCAGATAATGGCAGACCTTTTCCTCTGATTTAATGGCCTCGATCAGCTCATCCGTAATCTCCTCCGGATAGCAGTACTGGATGCGGATCCAGTAAATCCCCGGAATCTTTGCCAGCTCATGGAGCAGCTTTGGAAGGGATTTTTCCCCATAAATGTCTTTTCCATAAAGAGTGGTCTCCTGAGCCACCAGGATCAGTTCCCGCACTCCGTTGTCAGCCAGCTCTCTGGCCTCCTCTAACAGCCGTTCCATGGGAACGCTGCGGTAAGGCCCTCTTAAGGACGGGATAATGCAGTAGGTACAGCGCTTATCACAGCCCTCGGCAATCTTTAAAAAGGCGTAGTAGCCGCCGGTAGTCACCACACGCTTTTTAGCTGTGTGGGGCAGCTCGCTCAGACTGTGAAAAACTGAAATGTGGCTGTCAGCCGTTCCTTCCCCGTCCCTCTCATCTTCTCCAAAAAGCTCCGTCAGAACCCGTCCGATCTCTTCGTAGGAGGTGGTTCCTAAAATTGCGTCTACCTCCGGGATCTCCTCTGTGATCTCCTCTTTATAGCGCTGAGCCAGACAGCCTGCCACGATCAGGGCACGGCATTTACCCTCTTCCTTTAAGCGGGCCATCTCCAGAATGGTATTTACGCTTTCTTCCTTGGCGTCCCCGATAAAACAGCAGGTATTGATCAAAACAGCATCCGCCTCTGTTTCATCATCTGTAAAGGTTACGCCAAGGCCTCCGGCTACGCCTAACATTTTTTCTGTATCCACCAGGTTTTTATCACAGCCTAAGGACACACAGAATAATTTTATCTTCTTCATAAATGCATTTTACTCCTGATTAACATTTAAGCCATCTTCCCGTGTCTGCCGGGCGTAGATCGCCCCGGCGTTTCAGGCACAGGAGACGGCTTCTTCTTTCTCTTATTCGTTTTGGGCAGCCTCTTTTGCATCAGCTTCTTCTTCCTCTGTTGTCTCCTCTTCCGGAAGAATCTTTACCTGCTGATGGTACAGCTCGTCAATGGCGATCGACAGAGGCTTTTTCCCTGCTGTGCCGGGAACTAAGGGTTCTTCCCCTCCAATCAGCTGTCTTGCACGCTTGGAGGCTGCAATGACGATAGAATAGCGGCTCTGTACCACCGGCTGCTCGCCCGGTTCGATATCGCTGTTTACAACGTTGATCAGATCTGTGTATGATGGATGTAACATTCTACATTCCCCTTTCAATTTTAAATATATAATCGCTCTGTCTGCGGCCCGAAAATGATCCCGGCTTTTAACAGGGCAGTTTGCTGACATTAGTTTCTCTCATCCAGATGATACAGGTCCTCCCGCATCTTTCCAAGGAAATCCAGATGATAGGAGGTTTTTTCGTGCTGCAGCTGGATCAGCTGGTGCATTTTTTCCACACATGTATCAATCTCATCATTGATCAGGAGGTAATCATAGGCTTCCATGCCGTCCGCCTCCTCAGCCGCTCTCTTTAAGCGGGCGTTGATCACCTCAATGCTTTCCGTACCGCGGCCCACCAGGCGGCGCTTTAACTCCTCTGCGCTGGGCGGCGTAACAAAAAGAAGCAGCGCCTCAGGATAGCGCTTCTTTACCTTTAAAGCGCCCTGAATCTCAATCTCCAGGATCACGTCCTTGCCCTGAGCCATCTTTTCTTCTACATACTCCTTGGGAGTGCCGTAATAGTGATTTACATACTTGGCATACTCGATCAGCTTATGCTCATCCCGCAGCTTCTTAAACTCTTCTTCCGAAAGGAAAAAGTATTCTCTTCCGTTTTCTTCACCTTCCCGTGGTTTTCTCGTAGTGGCCGAGATCGAAAGCGCATAATTATCATAACGCCTTAAAAGCTCCTTCATCAAGGTTCCCTTGCCCGCTCCCGAAAATCCGGATACAACCACTAAAATTCCCTGCTGGTTCATGGGATCTCTCCTCACTTTCATCTCTATTCGATGTTCTGGATCTGTTCTCTTACCTTTTCAATCTCCGTTTTCAGGGCAATGGCCTTATCGGAAAGCTCCAGATCGTTTGACTTTGATAAAATGGTATTGGCCTCCCGGTTCATCTCCTGAGCGATAAAATCAAGCTTTCTGCCTACACTTTCACCGCTTAAAAGCTCCCGTTTCGTATTTTCAATGTGGCTTCTCAAACGTACCGTTTCCTCATCTACACAGATCTTGTCTGCATAGATCACCACCTCAGAGGCAATCCGTCCCTCGTCTACCGCAGTTCCGTTTAACAGCTCCTTTACCTTTTCCTCCAGGCGTGTCCGGTACTCGGAAATAATCTGCGGAGAACGGGCCTCGATAAAATCAACCAGCTCTGTCATGTAATCCAGCTTGCCTAAAAGGTCATGTTTCAGGTGTTCGCCCTCAATCTCTCTGGAAGCCACAAACTTTTCGGCGGCCTCCCCCATAGCGGATGAAAGGATCTCCCAGAGGTGCTCCTCGTCATCCGGGGTCTGCTCCATGGTCAGAACCTCCGGGCATCTGGCAAGCGTGGATACATGGATATCGTTTGGAATGTGAAATTCCTCCTCCATCCGTTTAAAATGCTCCATATACTCTGCTGCCAGAGCACGGTTGTACTTTAAGCAGAGGTTTCCCTCCGTATAGTCCTCATAATTGATAAAAATATCCACCTTTCCCCGCTGGATGTACTTCTTAAGCAGGGTACGGATGGCAGCCTCGAAGTAATTGAACTTCTTCGGCATCTTAATGCTCAGATCCAGATATCTGTGGTTCACTGCCTTCATCTCCACAGAAATCTTATACTCATCAGTAGCATTCTCGCATCTTCCAAAGCCGGTCATGCTTTTTAACATAAAGGAATGCCTCTCTTTCATCGTTACATAGTTATACAGTATTATAATTCATCTGTGGGGGCAAGTCAACTTTTTTTCAAAAAGAGGAGACGCGCCTTCTGAGCGTGTCTCCCCTGAAAAACTTTATAAAATGGTACTCATTTAATTCACCTTGGAGCCGCAGGCCGTGCAGAAAGCATCCCCCTCTGCCAGCGAAGCGCCGCAGGAAGGGCAGAACCGTCCGCCTGCGCTGGATATTTCCAGAGGCTCCAGCTTAGAGCCGCATTTATTGCAGAATACGCTGTCCAGCGTAATAATCTGCCGGCAGTGCTCGCACATGCGCAGTCCCTAAGCCGCCAGCTTGTTCCTCTCCAGTGTCTCCTTCTGCTCCTCCAGAGCCTTTATCTGGTTTATAAACTCCCTGTATTCCGGCTCACAGTCCTCCCTGTGCTTTTCCAGATACACGGTTCCGATCTGAATCAGCGCTTCCCTGATCTGCCCTTCCACCGCTTCAATCTGCTGGTCAAACTTTCCGGCCGACTGGCTGCTTTCCCCCCTGACCAAATTGGTATTTTCTTTAATCGTATCAAACAGTCCCATATGCCCAATCCTCCTACTGTATTCCAAACCAGGCGTCTAAAAGCCCGCTGTCAACGCTGCTGATCTCCCAGCGCTTCTCCTCTTTATTATATGTAAATTCTACGGTTCCCGTATAGGTTTTGTCTGCCGTACTGCTTTCTGCTTTTTCTTCAAATCCGTTCAGTATAAGAGAAGCGTCCCCAAACGCCATATCCGTCAGGTTCATCCACAGATTCTTCCTGTTTATTACCAGATTCACAAGCTCGGACAGGCCTGTGTAGTCCTCTATTACCCGACGGTTTATATCGGGGATATCCAGATAATGCACTGTTACGGCTGCGCTGACGATCCCGTCCTTCTTTTTCGCTTTTTCCGCCTCAAAATAAGAACGACTGGTCACAGACTCTGCCAGCTGTTCCATATTAGCGGCTCTGGAAAAGGACTCTGAAAGAACCTTTCCCAGTTTTGATGAAAGGTCACTTACCTCTTTATCTTCAAAATTTTCTCCCAGCTTTCCCAGAGAAAGCTTTATATTCTGAAAAAACTGTTCGGTCAGATCATTTACCATATAGTCAAAGCAGGAATGGTACAGATTTTCATTTTCCGAATATTCGCTATGCTCCGCAAAATATTCCTCCATCATAGCCTGTGTATCAATCTTTCCCGCACTGGGCTTTAATAAAAGAACGGCAAAAACAAGCACAAGACCCGCTCCCAGAAGCCTTGCAGCCTTTATGGAAATCTGCGGGCGCTTCCATGTGAAGGATACGCCTTTTTTCTCTGCCTTTTTTGTACTTCCTGTGTTTACACGCATCTTTTCACCGCATTTGGGGCAAAACTGCGCGCCATTCTTAACGTCATTTCCACACTTTTCCCTCCTGATAAAAGGTCTTTGCAAATAAATGTCTCAGATTGTGAGGGAATACCTTTTTCGGATTAACGCCTGCCTTTCTTTTTTACAACCATTATATTGCTCTTTTCCTTGAGTTTCCGCATTTTACAGTGTGATCTGGGGGTCTGGTGTGCAGGGCGACTTTGAAGGTCATTAGAAAACCTTAGAGGATTAAATTTTTTGTTAAAAGCCATATCAAACCTGTTTGAGCGCAGCGAGTTTTTGATATGGCTTTTGTTTTTAGAAAAAGTTCAGACTCTTAGGCTTTCTTATGACCGGAAACCGGAGCCCTGCACACCAGACTCCAGAGGGCGGTGCAAAATGCGGAAACTCAAACCTTTTCTGCTTTTCTATTTCCCCAAATTATGCTATCCTAATAAGCAAGGCCCCGTTTCAGGCAAACAAATATGGGCTCGACAGGAGTGTATCAAATGGCATTTGATGGTATTACCATTGCAAATCTGGCTTATGAGTTCAAAAGCACCTTAGAGGACGGAAAGATCGCAAAAATCGCCCAGCCGGAAAAGGACGAGCTTCTCATTGCCGTTAAAAATAACCGTGAAACCTACCGGCTGCAGATTTCCGCCAGCGCCAGCCTTCCCCTTATCTATCTCACGGAAAATAATAAACCCAGCCCTCTGACCGCCCCCAATTTCTGTATGCTTTTAAGAAAGCATATCGGAAGCGCCAGGATCCTTTCCATCACCCAGCCGGGGCTGGAGCGTATCCTGGAATTTGAGCTGGAGCATCTGGACGAAATGGGCGACTTGTGCAGAAAAAAGCTAATCGTAGAGATCATGGGAAAGCACAGCAATATCATTTTCTGTAAGGAAGACGGCACGATCATTGACAGCATCAAGCATGTGTCCGCCAATATGAGTTCTGTAAGGGAGGTTCTGCCCGGAAGGGAATACTTTATCCCTCAAACAGTAGCAAAAGAGAATCCTCTGACCGTCACGGAAGCGGATTTCTGCCGGATCATAAAAGCCGCGCCCATGACGGTTCAGAAGGCCCTGTACAATCATTTCACAGGCATCAGCCCCATTGTGGCAGAGGAGGTCTGTCATCTGGCTTCCATCGATTCCGACCTGTCTGCCAACGGGCTGTCTGAGGCAGAACTGACCCATCTGGCCCATACCTTCTGCCTGCTGATGGAGGATGTAAAGGAAGGACGCTTCTCTCCTGCTATTATCTATGATGAGGAAGGCCCTCTGGAATACGCTTCCATTCCCCTGACCTGTCTGGAAGGAAGGGGCTGCCGCAGAGAGGGCTGGTCTTCCATCAGCGCTCTTCTGGAAAATTACTATGCCTCCAGAGACAGCCGCACAAGGATCCGCCAGAAATCCGCCGACCTGCGCCGGATCGTCCAGACCGCCCTAGAGCGCAATTATAAAAAATACGATCTGCAGTTAAAGCAGCTAAAGGATACGGAAAAGCGGGAAAAGTACCGGATCTACGGAGAACTGTTAAATACCTACGGCTACGAGCTGGCAGGCGGTGAGAAATCCTTTTCCTGCATCAACTATTACACAGGGGAAGAAATCTCTATCCCCCTGGATCCTCAGCTTTCTGCAAAGGACAATGCAAAGAAGCATTTTGACAAGTATAATAAATTAAAGAGGACCTTTGAGGCCTTAACCCAGCTGACCGACCAGACAAAGGCGGAAATCGACCATCTGGAATCCATCAGCTCTGCCCTGGATATCGCTCTGGCTGAAAATGATCTGGTGCAGATCAAGGAGGAACTGATGGAATACGGCTATGTGAAAAAGCGCCGTCCAAACGATAAGCGGCCAAAGATCACCAGCAAGCCCTTCCATTATATTTCCTCTGACGGGTACCACATCTATGTGGGCAAAAACAACTATCAGAATGAGGAGCTGACCTTCCGGTTTGCAAATGGAAATGACTGGTGGTTCCACGCCAAGGGCATACCCGGCTCCCATGTGATTTTAAAAAATGACGGGAAAGGCGAGCTGCCGGACCGGGCCTTTGAGGAGGCGGGCGCACTGGCTGCCTTCTATTCCAAGGGCCGCGAAAATGAGAAAGTGGAAATCGACTATATCCAGAAAAAAAATATCAAAAAGGTTACAGGAGCCGCACCAGGCTTTGTGATCTACCACACCAATTATTCTTTGGTTGCGATCCCTTCCTGCAATTTGAAAGAGGCAGAATAGCGAAACAGGCCCCGATTTTCACACCGGGGCCTGTCGTTTTTTATCGTATCATTTTATACTGTCACAAATAAAACAGCCAACCATCGGAATCTCTCCCGACAGCCGGCTGATTTACTTTACTCAAAATCAACTAATCCCGTGCGTGAATTAGTTATACTTGCGCTTACGAGCAGCTTCAGACTTCTTCTTACGTCTTACGCTTGGCTTCTCGTAATGCTCTCTCTTACGAATTTCCTGCTGAATGCCAGCCTTTGCACAGTTTCTTTTGAATCTGCGTAAAGCACTGTCTAAGCTCTCGTTATCTTTAACAATTACGTTTGACATCGCTCACACCTAACCTCCCTCCAGTTGTGTAATTGTGCATAATACAACTGTTTGGGTATTTTTAGCACTGCTATGATTATAGCATAAAAATCCCATACGTCAAGAAAAAAATTATATTTTTTTCTTATTTTTATTTCCACAGTAAACTTTCGGGCAAAATGGATTATTTTGTCTGCTCTTCTACTGTTTCAACCGCTTTCTTAAGGGCCTCGTCTACTCCTGCCGGATTCTTTCCGCCTGCCTGAGCCATGTTGGGACGGCCTCCGCCGCCTCCGCCTACCAGACCGGCAATGGCCTTGATCAGATTGCCTGCGTGAACGCCCTTCTTCTGAGCAGCCTCCGTTGCGGTAGCCATCAGATTTACCTTTCCATCCATTACAGATGCGATTACAACTACGCCCTCGCCCAGCTTATCCTTTAACTGGTCGCCCAGGTTTCTCAGGCCGTTCATATCTACATCCGCTACTCTGGAAGCCAGAACCTTTACGCCGTTTACTTCTTTTACCTGGCTCATTACATCGCCCAGGGAGTCATTTGCCAGCTTGCTCTTTAATTTTTCATTTTCAGAGCTCAGAGCCTTAATTTCCTCTAAAAGAGCCTCAATCCGGGAGGTTAAGGATGCAGGAGTGGTCTTGGCTGCCTTTGCCGCCTCATGAAGCTCCTCTTCCACCTCTGCATAGTGCTTCATCAGTCCGTCGGAGGTAAGAGCCTCAATACGTCTTACGCCTGCTGCAATGCCTGCTTCAGAAAGGATCTTAAAGGAAGCAATGGCGCTGGTATTTGCCACATGGGTACCGCCGCAAAGCTCTGTGGAGAAATCTCCCATCTTTACCACGCGGACCTTCTCGCCGTATTTTTCACCGAAGAGGGCCATAGCGCCTGTCTTCTTTGCCTCATCCAGGGTCATAACCTGTGTTTCAACCGGAAGGGAAGCGCTAATCTCTGCATTTACCATATCTTCCACCTTTTTGATCTCCTCAGGAGTCATCGCGGAGAAATGGGTAAAGTCAAAACGGAGTCTGCCTGCGTCCACATAGGAGCCTGCCTGCTCTACATGGCTTCCAAGAACGGTTCTTAAAGCCTTCTGAAGCAGATGGGTCGCACTGTGGTTTCTGCAGGTTAAGGCGCGGTTTCTCTCGCATACGGACAAAGTTACGGCTTCTCCAACGCGGAGCATTCCCTTTGTCATCACGCCTACATGGCCGATCTTTCCGCCCTGAAGGTGAATGGTGTCCTTAACCTTGAACTCGCCGTTTTCATTGGAAATGATACCCTTATCGCCCTGCTGGCCCCCCATGGTGCCATAGAAAGTGGTTTCATCTGTGATAATGGTTCCTGCCTGGCCGTCTGTAAGAGCCTCTACAAGCTCCTCATCTGTAGTCAGAACGGAAATCTTAGAATCCACGCTCAGCTTGTCATAGCCTACGAATTCAGAGGTAATAGCAGGATCGATGGACTGGTATACGGTCACGTCTGCACCCATGTAGTTGGTTGCCTTGCGGGCCTTGCGGGCCTTGTCCTTCTGCTCCTTCATGGCAGCATTAAAGCCTTCCTCATCAACGTCGCAGCCCTTTTCCTCCAGGATCTCTCTTGTCAGATCCAGAGGGAAGCCGTAGGTATCGTAAAGCTTAAATGCATTTTCTCCGGATAAGGTCTTTTCACCGGCAGAAACCATGGAAGCCTCCATCTCGGCAAGAATGGCAAGACCCTGGTCGATGGTCTTATTAAACTTATCCTCTTCCTCGCTCAATACCTTAAAGATCATGGACTGCTTCTCTTCCAGCTCCGGATAACCGTCCTTGGAAAGGTCGATTACGGTCTTTGAAAGGTCTGCCAGGAACTTTCCTTCGATTCCCAGCTTGCGTCCATGGCGGGCAGCGCGGCGCAGCAGGCGGCGCAGCACATAGCCTCTGCCCTCGTTGGAAGGCATGATGCCGTCGGAAATCATAAAGGTGCAGGACTTGATATGGTCTGTGACAATACGCAGGGAAACGTCGATCTCATGCTCCTTCTGGTATTCCTTGCCGGACAGGGCGCATACGCGGTCTAAGAGAGCCTTGTTTGTATCCACCGTAAACAGGGAATCTACGCCCTGAACCACTACAGCCAGGCGCTCCAGTCCCATACCGGTATCAATATTTTTCTGCTTTAATTCGGAATAATTGCCGTGGCCGTCATTGTCAAACTGGCTGAATACGTTGTTCCAAACCTCGATATAGCGGTCGCACTCGCAGCCTACGGTACATCCGGGTTTTCCGCAGCCGAACTTCTCGCCTCTGTCATAGTAGATCTCAGAGCAGGGGCCGCAGGGGCCGGAACCGTGCTCCCAGAAGTTGTCCTCTTTTCCAAAGCGGAAAATACGGTCTTCAGGAATACCGATTTCCTTATTCCAGATCTCAAAAGCCTCGTCGTCATCTACATAGATGGAGGGGTACAGGCGGTCCGGATCCAGGCCGACTACTTCTGTTAAAAATTCCCAGGACCAGTGAATGGCCTCTGTCTTAAAGTAATCGCCAAAGGAGAAGTTGCCCAGCATCTCAAAGAAGGTGCCGTGGCGGGCTGTCTTTCCGATATTTTCAATATCGCCGGTGCGGATGCACTTCTGGCAGGTAGTAACTCTTCTTCTGGGAGGGATCTCCTGTCCGGTAAAGTAAGGCTTTAAGGGAGCCATACCGGAGTTGATCAGCAGAAGGCTGTTGTCATTATGAGGCACGAGTGAAAAGCTCTTCATTGCCAGATGTCCCTTGCTCTCAAAAAATTCAAGGAACATACGGCGCAGTTCGTTCACTCCGCGGTACTGTGGTTCTTTCACTTTCTCTTCCTCCATATCCTTTGACGCGCAATATACGCGCATCTTAATTTGAAATCATAACCATAAGCGACATTTTACCATATTGACTTGTATTTATCAAGATATTTGCCCTCTATTTCGTTATTATCTCCATTGTGGCACGTTTCGGAGTATGCTACACTTACTCTCAGAATAATATGGCGCCGCAGCGAATGCGCCGGAAAGGATCCTTTTCCCCATGAACCAATCCCCATCCCAAACCACCCATCTTTTTACCAACCGTCAGATCACCGCCATGCTGCTTCCCCTGATGGCCGAACAGCTTTTGATCACCCTTATGGGCATGGTAAATACCTTTATGGTAGCCCATGTAGGCTCTTATGCCATTTCTGCCGTATCCCTGGTGGATTCCATCAATATTCTGGTGATCCAGGCCTTTTACGCCCTGTCTACCGGCGGAACCATTGTCTGCGCCCAGTATCTGGGGCAAAAAAAGACAGGGCATGCCATCCGCTCTGCTGAACAGACCCTGTTTATTGTAACGCTGATCTCTCTTGTAACAGCTGCATTCTGCATCCTGTTTGACCGGCAGATTTTAAGGCTGATCTTCGGGACAGTGGATGAAGAAGTATTTAACTCTGCTCGTACATACTTTTTCTATTCATCCCTCTCCTACCCATTTATCGCCCTGTATGATGCCGGTTCCTCCATCTTCAGAGCACAGAAAAATACCGGCTTTCCCATGGCCATGTCCCTGATCGCAAACATTGCAAATGTGATCGGAAATATCATTCTGGTGCTGATCCTGGGACAGGGTGTAGCAGGCGCCGCCATCTCCACTCTGGCTGCCAGGGCCTTATGTGCTCTGCTGGTTCTCCTGCGCCTTGTAAAGCCCAGAGAAAATCAGCCGGTCTATGTAGCCAATTATACCCGCATACGCCCCCATATGCCTTTGATCCGGCGGATTCTCCATATCGGTATTCCCGCAGGCATTGAAAACAGTATGTTCCAGTTTGGAAAGCTTGCTATCCAGTCCAGTGTGTCTACCCTTGGCGTTACCGCCATGGCAGCCCATGCAATGGCCTCCAATTTTGAAAGCTTTAACGGGATCGCAGGCATTGGCGTGGGAATCGGCCTTATGACCGTTACCGGACACTGTCTGGGAGCCGGAAGAAAGGACGAAGCGGTCTATTATGTAAAGAAATTCTGCGTGGCAGCAGAAATCGCCGTGGCCGGAAGCTGTATCCTTCTTTTCCTTTTAGCCCGCCCCATTGTCACCCTTTCAGGCATGGAGCCCGAAAGCATGCGTCTGTTTCTGGGACTTTTGACCTTCATCACCCTTGTAAAACCGATCATCTGGGTACCGTCCTTCATACCCGCTTATGGCCTGAGGGCCGCAGGAGATGTAAAATATACCATGGTCGTTTCCTGTCTTACCATGTGGCTGTGCCGGGTGTCCTTATGTATTTTTCTCATCCGCGGCCTTGGCGTGGGCCCTATCGCCGTGTGGATCGGTATGTTCTCCGACTGGATCGTGAGGGGAATCTTCTTTACAAAACGGTATATGAGCAGAAAATGGCTGGAGTTTCATGTGCTTTAACATAACCCCTGCCGTTTCCCCTCTCTCTTTTTCATTTTTTATAATTTAAGATAGAAAATCTCCGTATTTTATGGTAATATCAAACAAAAACGCTTTATCAGGAGGTACCGAATGAAAAATGTACTTATTATTTCAAGCAGCCCCAGAAAAAATGGAAATTCTCAGATGTTGTGTGAAGCTTTTAAAAAAGGGGTGGAAGAAAGCGGAAATTTCGCAAAACTGATCCGTCTGGCAGAAAAGAACATTGGATACTGCAAAGCCTGCGATTTTTGCATGAAAAATGATGGAGTCTGTGTCCAAAAAGATGATATGTCTGAAATCCTGGATGCATATAAAAAAGCAGACGTTCTGGTATTGGCAACGCCCGTATACTTCCACGGCGTTTGCGCCCAGATGAAAACCTTTATCGACCGTACCTATCCCATATGGCAGAATTTAGGAAAAAAAGAAATCTATTATATTGTTACAGCCGGTTTAGGCCGCGATATCATCGAATGCTCTCTGGGAGATCTGGACGGTTTTATTTTTCATCTGGAAAAGCACGAAATAAAAGGGCGTATCTATGCGACAGACGTTACGGATGTCGGTGCTGTCAGCAAAACGCCCTTTATCAATATGGCTTATCAAATGGGATACTGCGTCTGAGCCTCCGATTATTTAAGCCTTCTTTTTTCCTCATAAAGCCCGATCAGATACGCTCCCACCTCTCTGCTGTAGCGCAGGGAGGGGAGTAAAAGCGCCTCAGGAACTTTATTTAAAAACCACTGGGCCTCAAAATTCAGATTCCCTTCATATCCGATCTCTGCCAGTCCTTCCATGGCAGCCTTCCAGTCGGTTTTTCCCTGGAAAGGCATTACATGGATATTGTCCACGCCGGTCTGGTCGGACACATGGGTGACCTTCAGGCGGTTTCCGATGATTTTCAGAGATTTTTTCTGATCCTGCCCCATGATGCTGGCATGCTCTAAGTCCCAGCAGATGCCGATATTTTCTGCGCCCACCGCGTCTGTGAGCTCACACAGCTCCTCTGCATGATCCGCATAATAGCGTTTAGGCGCAATGTGCAGATCCCACATATTTTCCACCGCGATTCCCACGCCGTGCTTTGCGGCAAACTCGCAGAGACGCTTAAAATACTCTGTATTGCCGGACCGGGAGGCTGCATAAACTGCATCTGCCGAAAAGGCCGTAGAGGGATGAACCACAAGCCAGGGAATCCCCATTTTCTCAGAGGCCAGGACACAGCGCTCCATGATGGTCTGGTGAAACTCATGATCGGCTTTGGGATTCAAAAAATCATATACATTGGCATGGCCCTGTTCGTAAGAGAGGCCATGTTCCTCCTTCAGCGCGCACATTTTTTCCGTATATGCTTCCCAGCGTTCATCTAAAAAAGGGCTTTTAAAGGTAATCAGGTCATGGAAGCAGAAATCGAATACCCTGTATCCCGCCTGGACACAGAGAAGGATTCCGCGCTCCTGGGAAATAGGCTCCATATTGATGCGTTCAAACACCATATTGGTTGAAGTAGACAGTTTCATTTCTCATTCTCCTCAAAACAGATCCGGCGGATGATCTCTGCCGCCCCGGCTCCGCTTTCCTTTCTGGCAGTCAGGTCTGCACAGGCTTTGGTAGCTGTCTCTGCATTTCCCACTGCGGCTCCGATACCAGCTTGCGTCAACATCTCATTGTCATTTTCATTATCCCCGATTGCCAGAACCTGCTCCATGGAAATCCCAAGCCCGGCGCAGATCTGCCTTACGCCGTAGGCCTTTCCAAAGCCGGCCCGTACAATCTCAAGGCCCTGGTTTCCGTAATGGGTAATCTCACAGCTTCCCTCAAGAGGCTGCTCCCATTCCAGAAGGCTGGAAATTTCGCCCTGTTCATCGGAAATATTTACCTTATCCGCCCAAAGGTTTTCCCATTCCTCTTCCCTCACCGGGCGGATTGGATGGTAGCTCCCCCGCTCCGCCCGCTTGCGCCGGACCGCTTCATTTTCCCGCATACAGTATTCTGTTCCGTTTAAGGAATACAGTACGGTCATTTCTCTTAAAAGCGCCGCCTCGATCAGAGGACGAAGCTCTAAAAGGCAAAGGGGATGTTTTTCCAGTATCTCATCCTTCCGGTAAAGAAGCGTGCCATTGCAGGCGCATACGGGGATTTCGATTCCAAGTGACTCTGCAAAAGGCGTAATCATATAGGGCAGCCGGCCGGAGGCAAAGGTAAAGAGGATCCCCCTCTTTTTTAACTCTGCCGCCGCCTGCTCCACCTCTTTAGGGAACCCTTCTCCTCTGCGGATCAGGGTTCCGTCAATGTCGCTCACAACAAGACGTATGTCTTTTTTTCTTTTTTCTGTCATATTTTTCCTAGTCGTTAGCAGCATGATACTCGTCTAACAGAGCGTTGCATTCTCCTACGATTGCACCTACAGTTTCATCTATGGTCAGACTTCCCTCGCAGAACTGCAGCATCAGGTCTGTCATTACGCCGTTGATTTCATTATATACCAGATCCAGAGGCTCCTGTGCCAGAGGGGAAGAGCTCTTCATCTGATCCAGAGGAACCTTAAACTCAGGATGCTCCTCATAATAAGCTTTCATCTCATCCATTTCTTCTACCTGGTTATTGACAGGAATATAGCCGGAACCGGTAGAAAGGATATACTGTGCCTCAGGAGAGGAGCAGTACTGGAGCACATCCCAGGCTGCCTCTACCTTTTTCTCATCACCCAGATCAAACAAGGTCAGGCAGGAACCGCCCAGAGCTGCTCCGCTTCCGTCTGCTTCGGTGATCTTTGGAATAGGAGCTGCCTTCCACTGGAAGGAATCGCCTACCAGGCCGTCAATGGTGGCAAGACGGGAGGATGACATCATGCACATGGCGGTAAGGCCGTTGGCAAATTCCTCATTCAGACTGTCTTCCACATACTTATAACCGTCTGTCTTTAAAAGGGCGTCTACCTTTTCCAGAACGGTTTTTAAGGTGCCGTCCTCACCAATGGTAAGCTTTGTCATTTCTCCTGCACGGCCGCCCTCATTATCACCCACAAAGGAGTCCTCGGACTGCTGTACAATATAGTTCACCAGATGGTATCTCTTAATCTGAGCTTCAAAGCCGTAACGCTCTACACTGCCGTCTGCGCCCTTCTTTGTAAGCGCCTCCGTATACTGTGCCAGCTCATCCCAGGTAGCAGGCGGAGCATCAAAGCCCGCCTCCTTTAACGCATCTTCATTGTAGTAAAGAAGCATATTGGAGTTTGCAAAGGGAACCGCCATCAGCTTTCCGTCTGCTGTGCAGGAACGGAGCATAGGCTCATAGAAATCATCTTTTTTTACTGCGTTTTCTTCCTTTTCAATCCACGGGGTAAGATCGACGGTCCAGCTTAAATCCATCATGCTGGGGATGGTAGAGGTCAGTCCCTGGTTGATGTCGGGAGCATTTTTCCGGTCATCGGTCTGGTACGCTAAAATCGCCTTATCTGTTCCCTCATAGCCCTGGAACACCAGGTTTACATGGATGCCCTTTTCCTTTCCCTGCCCCTCATTATAATTAGAAATGACAGTCTCCAGCGCCTCTCCCGCAGAACCGTTTAAGCTGTGCCAGAAGGTAACAACTGTTTCTCCCTCTGCCGCTTTTTCTGTGGCCTTTGTTTCCTCTTTCGCCTCTGTTGCCGCCTCGGCTGCCCCGGTGGACACAACACTGTCATCTGTTGTCTTGACGCCTCCGCAGCCGGTGAGAGAACCAAGAATTGCCGCTGAGAGAATGGTTGTAGCAATCACTTTCTTTTTCATCATCTTGTATTCCTTTCTTACATGTCATTATGTACGTTTACGTCTGTAGCATCAGCCCTTTACAGCTCCGCCCATCATGCCGCCTACGATCTTGCGCTGGAAAAGCGCAAGCACCAGAACGGAGGGGATCAGGATAATGGTCGCTGCTGCCATCACAACGCCGAAATCACTGGACGCCTCTGTATTGAGCATGGTAATGGCTACCTGGGCCGTTCTCATTTCATTTACATTTGTCACGATCAGGGGCCACAGGTACGTATTCCAGGTTCCCACAAAGGAGGAAATGAAAACCGTAACCAGGGCCGGAGTGGTGGTCGGCAGAAGGATCTGCAGGAAAAACTGCAGGTTTCCGCAGCCGTCAATATGGGCCGCTTCCTTTAAAGACAGGGAATAGCTCAAAAAATACTGGCGGATCACAAAAATATTCATTCCGGAAACAAAGAAAATCACCATCATTCCCGTATAGGTATTGATCAGGTTCATTCCGGAAACGGTAAAATAATTCTGTACCAACAGCACATCCGTGGGAATGATCATAGTACCGATGGTGAGATAAAATAAAAACTTTTTTCCCGGATACTCAAAAAATGCGAAGGAATAGGCCGCGCAGCTGGAGGTAATGATCCGGACTACGCTTGATACAAAGGCTACGATAAAGGAGTTGAGCATAAAGCGGAAAATATCCGTCTGAGTCACAGCCTTTATATAGTTTACCAGATAAATGTAATCCGGTATCAGATGCACTTCTTTTGTCAGGATCTCCGACGGCTGCATAAAGGAAACCAGGACACAGTATATAATCGGTGAAATGACAGCCAGTCCCACAAACATACAAAACAGCTGGTAAATCAGGCTCTGCAGCTTTCTCTTATTGATCATAATGCACCTTCTTTCCCTCCAAAGCCATGCTTAATGCCATCATAAGAGCCGACAGCACAAAGCATACGGTCGTAGCCGCAAAGGCCGCGTTGTAATTGGTTCCCGTAATGGCTTTTTTGTAAATATAAGAGATCATGGTTTCAGTGGCTCCGTTGGGCCCGCCCTCAGTCATGATCAGCGTAAAGCTGGCTGTGGTCATGGCATAGGCCACATCCTTTACCAGCAGAAACAGCAGGGTGGGGGAAAGCATGGGAAGGATGATCTTTGTCTGCATCTGGATGCCGCTTACGCCGTCAATGGCCGCGCTCTCCATCACTTCCTCCGAAAGCCCTCTCACGCCGGATAAGATGAAAATAAAATTGTACCCTACATTGGCCCAGATCTGCACGATCATAATGCTGATCAAGGCCAGCTTCTGATCGCTCAGCCAGTTTACATTCAGTCCGGTGAGCTTATTGATAATACCCATGGACGGATTGTAGGCCAGCTGAAAGATCATGGCAACAACCGATGCCGAAACTGCCATGGGAAGGGCAAACATGGCTTCATACACAAAGGAGCTCTTTCTCTTTTTTCTGCACAGCAGAGCCAGAAAATACCCCAGAACCATGGATACAGGCACAGTCACAGCCACATAGACCAGGGTGTTTTTTACAGCCAGTAAAAACTTCTCATCTCCAAAGACCCTTACATAGTTCTGGATTCCCGCAAATCCCTTTACTGTCCTGAATTTATCAAGGGTGAAAAAGCTTAAAACCTCATTTTTTAAAAACGGGTAATACACAAACAGGACAAACAGCACCACAGCCGGGAGCAGGTATAAATAGGGCTCAACGCATCTTAAAAGGCTTTTCTTCCGTTTCATTTCATATTTCCTCTTTCGATATCAGATAGATGCCAGCTTATCAAACAGATCCTTCATCAGACGGTCACGGTTGATGCTGTAGACATATCGGATAAAATGGCGCCGCTTATCCTTTGCATAATGGTGGTCATACTCCATAATAGGGCTTGGTTCCAGACGGTCCAGCATAAAGGAGGTATCAAGCAGCCAGGCCACTGCCGTTACGTCTGAAATCGGCCGGCTCCAGCAGGTTTCTCCGCTTACAATCTCTGCCTCATGACGGGTCTTGTCAATGATGTAATCGCAGAACTCATTTTTCCCCCGCAGCCAGTACTCCAGCTCAGGCCCTGTGGTTGAAAAATGGTCTACCACCCCTCTGCCCGGCAGAAGCACCAGGGGAACTCCGCTTCCAAGAAGCACACGGGCCGCCGCCACATCCTGCTTTGCATTAAAGGAAAAATTATCATGCCAGTCCAATGACAGGCCTCCCAGCCATACCACAAAGATCCTGCCCTTAATCTCAGGCTTCATAAGAAGGGCGGAGGCAATATTGGTACAGGCTGCGATGGCAATCACATAGAGGGGATCTTCCTTTGTATACTCCATTGCCAGACTGCACAGATGCTCTGCAGCCGCTGAAACAGCAGGAGTCTCCTCGCTGTCTAAAAACTGCTCTGCACCTTTGTAGGTACATTCTTCATACTGGCTTTTTTTCAGCATCGCCAGCACTCTGAAAATCTCCTCATAGCTGCGCTCCATGCCGTCTTTGGGACCATTGGAATGATGGTTGTCAAAGGGAGCTGCATAAATTGCCTTCAGGTTCAGACGATCCTCTGACTGAAGCAGGTACGCCAGAGCAAACTGATCGTCCACCTCATTAAAGGTATCCGTATCCAGCACAACGTCAATCCGCCCCTGAGGCCGTTTTAAACGGGCGATGGACTGTTCCATTTCTGAAATGTCAATATCATCTGAATAGGAAAAGCCAAAGGGATTTGGTATCATGGTATGACTCCTTTTCTCTTTTATTTTGTTTCGACAACTTTCAATTACTTTTTATCATTATTTTCGCCAATAGTCAATATCATTTTTGGTTTTTTGCAATATTTTTGCGATAGTTAATTTGTTTTTTCACATTTCAATCATTATCAGTTGCTTCTTCGGAGCCAGTAGGCACATAGATCAGATGAAGGCCGGCTGCTGCAAAGCGCTCCTTATCCTCTTTTTTAAAGGGCACATTGCTTACCATATAGTCAAAATTGGTGGCAGCCGTTACAGAAAACACAGCAGCCTCCGGGTATTTTCCTGCTTCCAGCAAAAGAATGGTCTCTCCCGCGCTTTCCATAGCCAGCTTCTGAAAATGCATATCGCTCTCATAGTAGGAGGACAGGATCAGGTTCTTTCCAAGAGCCGCCCCGCTGAGGATGCATTTATCCACATGGAAGCTTTTTAACTGTTCCGCCATAAACTGCCCCTTGGTAGCCCCCTCTCTCTCATTGATCCAGCCGCCTAAAAGGAACACTCTCTTGCACAGCTTCCCCATCTCCACCAATGTAAGGATGTGAATTGAATTTGTAACAATCGTCAGGGTTTTCAGCAGTTCCGGAGCTTTTACAAGCTCCTTTACAAATTCTGCCGTTGTAGTGCTGCTCTCTATGATCAGGGTATCCCCCTTCTGTATCAGCTTTACCGTCTCTTTCCCCAGCTTCTGCTTTTCCCTGCGGCGCACGCCTTCTCTGAACTGAAAGGGGGAAGCCATTTCCGTATTTCCTGCAAGGGCGGCCCCGCCATGGACACGGACGATCTTGCCCTGTTCCGACAGGATATTTAAGTCCTTTCTGATGGTTTCCATAGAAACGGAAAGACGCTCTGCAAAATCCGCCACCGTAACAATGGGATTTTCCTTTAATATTTCTATGATTTCCTGATATCGTTCCTCTGCTTTATTCATTTCTCTCCTCCATATTGGTATTTTGATTTCATTATAACAGTTTTTTGGTTTTTTCCAACTATTTTTTATAAAGTTGTAAAATACAAAAAGACGTCTGATTTCTCAGACGCCCTTATAAGAATATATCTCACTGCTTATGGCAAAACAGCCGTATCGCTTTCGTTTTCAGCATCCTGCGGCCCGCAGGCCTCTTTCTCGTATCGGTCTGCCAGTTCATAGGCGCGATTTCTGGTTAAATCCACCAGGCTGGCTGCATAACTGATGCTTCCTACCCCTTCCGCCTTTCCAGACTGTCCGGCAGCCGTTTCACGATTTATGAGCCACTCCTTCTGCTCCTTTGCAAGTTCCTCCGCCTCCTCCTGAGGGAGGATTCCCAAAAGGGCATTGTACACTGCATTCAGCTCCCTGTCCCACATTTTGACTTCGGTCTCCGCAGATGTTTTAATGGAGTATACGTTCGGATCCCTTTCCTGCTCCTGCATTTTCTGGATCTGTGCGTCCAGATCATTCAGACGCTGTCTATAAAGTCCGCCTTCACACGGACTGTCTGCCTGTGAATCTGTGGCCGCTCTCCCACTTTCCGGGACTGCTGACCGGGCCATTGCAGGGACAGGCTCAGAGATTGCAGCGGGTTCTCCCGCCTCTTCTTCCTTTTGTTCCGTTTCCGGGACTGCCGTATCTGCCTGAGCCTGTTCCTGCACAGCGCCGCTCTCCTCCTTCTGAGCCTCTTCCTCTGTCTGTTCCTTAAACGGCCCCAAAGAAGCCTCTGTGGATATTTCTCCCTCAAAGGCGGCACTGTCTGCCTGTTTTTTTACTACAGACCTGGTATAACCGGTCACCAGAATGCCGATTACCAGAATCCCCAAAATCACCAGCCATATCCTTTTATCTTTCATATTCCATCATCCCTGTCTGACTCAATTTCACTTTCCAGTGATACATTATCACAAAAACGGATAATTGTGAATACGATTTTCAAAGGAGTAATACATTGTAAGATATCTGTAATATCTAAAAAGGACTCCTATTGGAGTCCTTCATCGATCATCAGATCAGTTCCGTCGGCAGCCGTCGTAGCCAGCTGGTCGCAGCGTTCATTTTCCGGATGGCCCGCATGGCCCTTTACCCATATAAAGGTGACCCGATGAGGCTCCTTTGCTTTTAAAAGGCGCTTCCACAGGTCAATATTTTTTACCGGCCCGCTCTTTCCCCGATCCCAGTTTTTTGCCACCCAGCCTTCGATCCAGTGTTTGTTAAAGGCATCTGTCAGATATTTGGAATCGGAATAAAGGGAAACCGCGCAGGGACGGTTCAGGGCTTCCAGGCCTGCAATCGCCGCCATAAGCTCCATGCGGTTATTGGTGGTGCGGACATAGCCGCCGGACATGGTTTTTTCGTAGCGCTTTCCGGTCCGGTCTGTATAGTGCATTACTACGCCGTAGCCGCCGGGACCGTCCGGGTTTCCCCGGGCGGAACCGTCTGTATAGATCTGTACTTCTGTCATTGTTTTTTGTCTCTCCTGTTGTTCATTGATAGGAAGCGGCACTTTACCGGTCCCACTTCTCGCACAGAGCCAGAATCTGCTCTGTAAACCGGGCCAGATCCCGGTTGGCACCGCCCTGGTTATGGCTGATCACATCCAAAAGCCGGCTGCCTGCGTCTACCAGTCTGGTATAAACGCCTGTGGCCTTGCGTCTGGCCTCTGTCTCCTTCTCAACCAGAACCGGCTCTGTCTGGCAGATCCAGCAGTTCTTTATAAGGTCAAACTGGGAACCGGAGTACGGGGCATCCGCCGTCAGCCTGAGCTGGTTTTGAAGAGCCTCTGTAAAGGCGGTGCAGGATTCCTCATTTCCATGTACTACAAATACATGGGAGGGCTGTTTTTCAAAGGCTGAGATCCAGGCAAGGAGACCGTCTCTGTCTGCATGGCCGCTGATGCCGTCTATGGTTTCAATGTGAGCCCGCACGTCAATTTCCTCTCCGAAAATCTTTACCGCCGGCGCGCCATCCTGAAGAACCCTTCCTAAGGTCCCCTCGGCCTGATAGCCGGCAAATACGATCGAACACTCCGGGCGCCACAGGTTATGCTTTAAATGATGGCGGATACGGCCTGCATCGCACATACCGGCTGCGGAAATAATAACCTTGGGCGTCATGTCAAAATTGATGTTTTTGGATTCATCACTGGTAACTGAAAGCTTCAGCCCTTTAAAATCAATGGGGTTGATCCCCCGCTCTACCAGTGCCTTTGTCTCATCATCATAGCAGTCCAGAAGGTTTTCCGTAAATACCTGTGTTGCCTCCACAGCCAGGGGACTGTCCACATACACCAGAAATCCATCGTGGCCGTGAACCAGATTATGTTCCTTGATATGGCGGATCATATAAAGAAGCTCCTGGGTACGGCCTACGGCAAAGGCGGGAATCACCACATTCCCTGAACGGTCCAGCGTTTCCTGGATGATCCTTGTCAGGCTCTCTACATAGGTAGTGGTCTTTTTGTGGTATCTGTTTCCATAGGTGGATTCCATCACCACATAATCTGCCTCTGAAATATACTGAGGGTCACGGATCAGCGGTTTGCTTTTATTTCCGATATCGCCGGAAAATACGATCTTTCGCTCCTCATCCCCCTCTTTGGCCCAGATTTCAATGGAAGCAGAGCCAAGCAGATGGCCCACATCGGTAAACCGGAGGGTCAGATTGTCATTCAGCTTAAACACCTGACCATATGCTACGCCCTCAAAATGGCTCAGTACGCCCTCGGCATCCTCTACCGTATAAAGAGCCTCTACCTCGCCGCGTCCGGCTCTTTTAGCCTTCCTGTTTTTCCATTCTGCCTCCATCTCCTGGATGTGGGCACTGTCGCGAAGCATGATCTGGCATAAATCCATCGTGGCATAGGTGGTAATGACCCGGCCCTTAAAGCCTCTGGCATAAATCCACGGCAGCAGGCCTGCGTGGTCAATATGGGCGTGTGTGAGAAAAACGTAATCAATCTCACTGTAGCTTACAGGCAGCTCTGCATTGACGTATGGATTATTCCCCTGCTCCATGCCGCAGTCGATCAGCACCTTACTGCCTCCTGCCTCAAGAAAATGACAGCTTCCCGTTACTTCATGATCTGCTCCGATAAAGGTTAGTTTCATATGCATTCTCCCCTCTGAAGGTGGTTGAATAAAAAGTATAATAGTCTGTCAACTTGTAGGTATTATACCATATTCACAGTATGATTTGCAATATTTATAAAAATTTTATATAATAATACAAATCATACCCCCATTACTATCATTGATGATCTTCTGCAGCGTATCCTGAAGCTTCATCTGGCAGTCCTCTGTCATCTGGGAGATCTTGGCCTGGATTCCATCCTCTACGATCTGTTCAATGGACTTCCCGAAAATATTGGCATCCCATACGCCCTCCTCGCTTTCTCCCGCATTGGATTTAATATAGGCGATGAGGTCTCTGGCCTGCTGTTCACTTCCCACGATTGGGGCAATTTCCGTCTCAATATGAGCCTTGATCAGGTTAATGGACGGAGCCTGCGCCTTCATTTTTACCCCGTATTTGTTTCCGTGGCGGATCACCTGTGGTTCGTCTAAGAGGATTTCCTCCCGCTCTGGCATCATGACGCCATACCCCTTGATCCGTGCCTGAGCCAGCGCATTTTTGACCTTTTCATACTCCTTCTGCATCCGGGCCAGACCGCTTAAGGTCTGCATCAGTTCATATTCTCCCCCAATAGGAAGACCCACATAATCGCTTAAGATCTGATAGTAATAGCTGTCGTCCATTTCCACTGCAAGATCCACGCTTCCGTCTGCCATTTCCATTTTCCGCACGGAAAGAGACTTAATGGCTCCCGATTCATCCTTCATCTCCCGTATTCTTAAAGCCACATCCTTCATGTGCTCCACCTTCTGTAAGATCTCTTTTGCCGTCTGGATCACCCGAGCCTTCAGCCAGTGGGATGCAGGAAGGATCTCCAGCCATTTTGGAATGTGAAAATCCATCTCCGTAACCGGAAATTCCTTTAAAACGCACTCTAAAATATGAAAAATGTCCTCTTTTTTCAGCTGCTCACAGTTGACCGGAAGCACAGACACCCCATACGTCTCCTCCAGTTCCTTTGCCAGCCGGGCAGTTTCTTCCGAATAGGGCTTTACGGAATTTAAAAGAATGACAAACGGCTTTCCCAGTTTTTTAAGCTCCTCTACGGTCTGGCGCTCTGCCGCTATGTATCCCGGACGTTTCAGATCCCCTATAGTGCCGTCTGTCGTCACCACAATGCCGATGGTAGAATGATCTCCGATCACCTTCCTGGTTCCAAGCTCTGCAGCCTGGGTGAAGGGGATCTCGTGGTCAAACCAGGGCGTCTTTACCAGCCGCTCCTCCTCATTCTCCACATGACCCGCGGCCCCCTCTACCATAAAGCCCACACAGTCAATCAGGCGCACTCTGGCTTCAATCCCGTCGTCCAGGGAAATTTTTGCCGCCTCCTTTGGGATAAATTTGGGTTCCGTTGTCATAATGGTTTTTCCCGCAGCGCTCTGGGGCAGTTCATCCCGGCTGATGGCGCGCAGATGTTCGTCCTCCATGGCCGGAAGAACCAGAAGCTCCATGAAGCGTTTGATAAAGGTGGATTTCCCCGTCCTCACCGGCCCCACCACTCCAATATAGATTTCTCCCCCGGTTCTGGCTTCAATATCTCTGTATACATTAAAATTGTCCATAAAAATACCCCCTTGCACGTTTTTATAATATATGCACAGGGGGTTCACTTGTATTACTCGCTTAAGTATGCCTTCTTTACCTGATCGTTGTTCATCAGTTCCTTTGCATCTCCGGAAAGAGCAATAGTACCTGTTTCCAGAACATAGGCCTTGTCTGCAATGGAAAGGGCCTTTTTTGCATTCTGCTCTACCAGGAGAACGGTCGTTCCATCCTCATTGATCTTCTGGATGATATCAAAAATCTCATTTACATAAATTGGAGAAAGTCCCATAGACGGCTCGTCCAAAACGATCAGCCTGGGGTGGCTCATAAGAGCGCGGCCCATGGCAAGCATCTGCTGCTCGCCGCCGGAAAGAGTGCCTGCCAGCTGGTTTTTCCGCTCCTCCAGACGGGGAAAGCGCTTATAGATCATCTTTAGCGTTTCTTCCATCTCATTTTTATCCTTGCGGGTGTAAGCGCCCATTTTCAGATTCTGAAGCACTGTCAGGGTAGCAAATACGCGCCGTCCCTCAGGCACATGGGCGATTCCCATGCTTACCAGCTTATAACCGGGTACACGGGTAATATCCGTTCCTTCATAGACGATCTTTCCTGCCTTGGCGCTTAAAAGGCCTGTAACGGTGTGCAGTGTTGTGGTCTTTCCCGCACCATTTGCGCCGATCAAAGCCACGATCTCTCCCTGGTCTACATCAAAGGAGATTCCCTTTAACGCCTGGATCACACCGTAATACACCTCCAGGTCTCTGACTTCAAGCATAGCCATAATATCCTCTCCTCCTATTCACCAAGATATGCTTTTACAACTTCCGGATCATGGAGCACCTGGCTGGTGGAGCCTTCTCTTAATACCTGTCCGAAGTTTAAGACAGTAAGCTTCTCGCAGATACCGCTTACCAGCTTCATATCGTGCTCAATGAGCAGAATCGTCATATCAAAATTGTCTCTGACAAAACGGATGGTATCCATAAGCTCTGCCGTCTCGTTGGGATTCATGCCTGCCGCAGGCTCGTCTAAAAGGAGCAGCTTGGGATCTGTAGCCAAAGCTCTGGCAATTTCCAGCTTTCGCTGCTTTCCATAGGGAAGATTGGAGGCCTTAAAATCACACTCTCCTGCCAGCCCGAATACTTCTAACAGGCTCATGGCTTTTTCATCCATTTCCTTTTCTGTCTTATGGTATCTTGGAAGCCGGAAAATCCCCTCTAGTGTAGAATACCTGTGATGATTGTGAAGACCCGTCTTTACATTGTCAAGCACAGACATATCCGCAAATAAGCGGATGTTCTGGAATGTTCTTGCAATACCCTCCTGATTGATCTGGATGGTGCTTTTTCCTGTGATATTTTTGCCGTCCAGCACAATACTTCCCGCATTTGGCTTATAAACGCCTGTAAGAAGGTTAAACACGGTAGTCTTTCCCGCTCCGTTCGGTCCGATCAGACCGTAAAGCTGCCCTTTTTCAATATCGATATGGAACCCGTCAACGGCCTTAAGACCGCCAAAGGAAATGCTTAAATTTTTTACTTCCAGCAGTGCCATTATGCCGCCTCCTTCTCTTTCTTTCTGAAATTCTGAGCAATCCGCTCTCTGAGCACTACAAACTGGGGTGCAGAGTTAAAGAGCATGGCAAGGATCAAAACAACTGCATAGATCAGCATACGATAATTGCTCAGTCCTCTCAGAAGCTCCGGAAGCATATACAGAACAACGGCGGCGATGACAGAACCGCGGATATTTCCGATCCCGCCCAAAACCACATATACAAGGATCATGATGGACATATTATAACCAAAGTTCTTCGGCAGAGCCGTTAAGGTAGTCAGGTTATGGGCATAGAGAACGCCTGCTACGCCTGCCAGAGCCGCTGATACAGAAAATGCCAGCAGCTTATACTTTGTAATATTGATTCCTACAGACTCAGCCGCAATCCGGTTGTCACGGATCGCCATGATCGCCCGTCCAGTCCGGGAATTGATGATATTCAAAACAATAAACAGCGTAATCAGCACCAGGATCACGCCAATGGTAAAGGTGGCTGCCTGGGGAGTGCCTGTGATCCCCTGAGCGCCCTTGATCAGCACCTCTCCGTCCGGTGCCAGCCCCAGAGAAAGAGAGTCCTTTAAAGAAAAATGGAAACCGGCGCTGTCTCTGCCGAGATAAATGGCATTTACAAGGTTTTTAATGATCTCTCCAAAGGCAAGCGTTACAATCGCCAGATAGTCACCCTTTAAACGCAGTACCGGAATACCGATAAGGATCCCAAAAACTGCCGCCGCCGCTGCTCCTATGAAAATTGCGATCACCAGGGAAAGGGTGGGATCAATGGAGCCCTTCATGCACTTGGAAAAAAGAGCACCCGCAAAAGCGCCCACACACATAAAGCCTGCATGGCCAAGGCTCAGCTCTCCTAAAATGCCTACGGTCAGATTCAGGGACACAGCCATAATGACATAAATGCAGAAAGGCACCAAAAGTCCCTTGACGAGGCTGGAAATATGCCCTCCGCTTATCATAAACTGCATGATCAACCAGGCAGCGATCACCATACAGTAGGTGATCATGTTATTGATAAATATTTTTTTCTTTGCTGTGCTTTTCATACCGGTACACCTACACTTTCTCTCTGATCTGTTTTCCAAGAATACCTGTGGGCTTCACAAGCAGTACAACGATCAGAACAGAGAACACAATGGCATCTGATAACTGGGAAGAAATATATGCCTTTGACAAAATTTCGATCACTCCCAGAAGGATTCCTCCGATAAATGCTCCCGGTATGGAGCCAATCCCTCCAAATACGGCAGCCACGAAAGCTTTGATGCCTGGCATAGAACCGGTGTATGGCGTTAAAGACGGATAAGCAGAGCACAAAAGCACACCTGCGATGGCTGCAAGAGCAGAACCAATAGCAAAGGTAAGGGCAATGGTACCGTTTACATTGATACCCATAAGGGTAGCAGCACCCTTATCCTCTGATACAGCCAGCATAGCCTGTCCTGCCTTGGAGCGGTTTATAAATATCACAAGCCCCGCCATGATAATAATACACGTTATAATCGTAACAATTGTTTCTCCTGTAACCGTCAGCTGTCCGTCTGCCAGACGCAGAGCCGGAAGAGTTACAACAGACTGAAAGGATTTGGTATCGGCTCCAAAGATCAAAAGAGCCAGGTTCTGAAGCAGATAGCTGACGCCGATGGCTGTGATCAGTACTGCCAGCGGGGAAGCTGCACGAAGAGGCTTATATGCCACTCTCTCGATCACAACGCCCAGAACCGTGCACACCACTACTGCTAAAAGCACACCTGCCAAGGGAGGAAGCCCCATGGAACCGGTTGCCACGAATACCACATAGCTTCCGATCATTATAACATCGCCGTGAGCAAAATTCAGCATCTTGGCGATTCCATATACCATGGTATATCCAAGGGCTATGATTGCGTATACGCTGCCCAGGCTGACGCCGTTGATCAAATAGTTAACAAAGCTCATTCTATAACACCTCTTCTATGGTTTACTACAGATAAGAGGGCTGTCTTACGACATCCCTCTTTCGGGTCTTTCGTTATGAAAATTTATTCCATGGCCGCATATGCGCCGTCTACGATCTTCACAGCCTTAGGTGCCTTGTGCGGCTCGCCGTCCTCTGTCCAGGTCATTCCGGTGCCGGTAAGACCATCCAGCTTGATATTCAGCATGGATGCCTTCATCGCCTCGCACAGATCGCTGACAGACATATCCGGTGTTGCCTTTGCATCCTCAATGGCTGCCTTTACAGCATAAACTGCATCGTAAGCGTCTGCTGCAAACTGGATCGGCGTCTCTTTGTAAGCATCTTCATATGCCTTTACAAACTTTACTGTGAGGTCATCCTTTGCATCAGCTGCAAATGGAGTTAAGAGCATCAGCCCTTCTGCCAGACTGGTATCAAAGCCCTCTACCTGAAGGATACCGTCCATACCGTCTACCCCAAAGAACTGGGGCGCAAAGCCCATGGTATTGGCCTGCTGAAGGATCAGAGAAGCCTCTGTGTAATAGATCGGAAGGAATACCATCTCAGCGCCGGCATCCTTTGCCTTCTGAAGCTGCGTGGAGAAATCCTTGTTGCTGTCGGCTGTGAATGCCTCTGCTGCTACGATCTCAATCCCCTGGGCCGGAGCTTCCTGAGCAAACTTCTCATATACCCCGCTGGAATATACGTCCGAGCTGTCATAGATTACCGCAATCTTAGATGCAAGCTTATGCTCTCCAATATAAGTAGCAGAAGCCGCACCCTGATCCGGGTCAGAGTAGCAGATACGGAATACGTTCGGATTCGCTGCACATTCAACAACGGAACCGGATGGCGTGATCTGGAACATATTATCAGCCGCTGTTTTATCCGCTACTGCAAGACATGGGGCTGATGTGGTGGTTCCTACCAGTACCTGCATTCCCCAGTCCTTTAAGGTATTATACGCATTTACACTTTTTTCCGCGTCATGTTCATCATCCTGGAACTGGAACTCAATCTGATAGCCATTGATACCGCCTGCTGCATTGATCTCATTTACAGCCAGCTCTGTACCGTGCTGTACAGCCATTCCATATACAGCCGCGCCGCCTGTAACAGGGCCGATCCCGCCGATCTTAAATACCTTCGCCGCTTCACTTCCGCCCTCAGAGTTTGCTTCTGCTGAAGCGGAACTTCCCTCAGCTTTTGTCCCGGCTGCCGAACCTCCGCAGGCGGTTAATGAAACTGCCATTGCTGCCGCAAGTCCTGCGCATAAAAGTCTTTTTTTCATAATATCCTCCTCCTGCAGTGCCAGACACTGTCCCTGCCCTCTTTAAAGCCGGAACACTGCTCACTGCATATTATAATGCTCTGCTGTATTAAAGCTTTCTTAAGATTATAAGAATTTCCCTCTGCATTGTCAACCGTTTTCCCTGATTCCTGCTATAACGAAAAGTTATTCCTTCCATTCCAGCAGAGCATTTTCTGCCCGCCGGTCCCTGAGCATCAGATCATACAGCGCATCCTTTGCAGGCTTTCCGTCAAAAAGAACCTCATTTACCTGCTCCACGATCGGCATGGACACCTGATATTTCTTAGAAAGAGCCCTGGCCGCTCTGGCAGAGTATACACCCTCTACTACCATTTTTACTTCTTTCATGGCTTCATCCATCGTATATCCCTTACCGATCAGGATACCTGCTCTGCGGTTTCGGCTGTGCATACTGGCGCAGGTAACAATCAGATCTCCGATTCCAGTCAGGCCGGAAAAGGTCTCCGGGCTTCCTCCCATGGCAGTACCAAGCCTGGTGATCTCGGCAATGCCTCTGGTGATCAATGCAGCCTTTGTGTTATCACCGCAGCCTAAGCCGTCCGCAATCCCCGCAGCAAGGGCGATTACATTTTTAAGCGCGCCTCCCAGCTCAATTCCCAGCATATCCGGACTGGTATACACCCGGAATACAGGGCTCATAAACAGGTTCTGCACCAGCTCCGCATCCTGTCTTCTGTGCGCTCCTGCCACGCAGGTAGTAGGGAGTCCCCTGCTTACCTCCTCTGCATGGCTGGGCCCGGAAAGAACCGTAACCCTGGCAGCCGGAAGCTCTTCCTCAATGATCTCAGACAGATTTTTAAGAGTCGTATCCTCAATCCCCTTGGCTACATTGGTAATGACCTGCCTTTCCTTTAAAAAGGGAGCCATCCTGTGCGCCGTTTCCCTCACATAAACCGATGGAACCGAAAGAACTAGAAGCTCCTTATCCTTCATAGCCTGCTCAAGATCTCCTGTCACACGGATCTTCTCCGGGATCGGCGTATCCCCCAGATTGGGATGGCGTCTTGTGGCTGTAAGCGCTTCTACCTCCGCAGGAACCGCAGACCACAGCTCCACCTCATGGCCGTTTCCCGTAAGGAGAACCGCTAAAGCAGTTCCCCAGGTTCCTGAACCGATCACACCAATCTTAGACATATCGTACCCCTCCTGTTACTGTATTTATGTATTTACTGCTTTTTGGCTCCCACTTTATTTTCCGTGCCCTTTAAAAGACGGCCGATATTCGCCCGGTGGCGCCAGAAGGCCATGACCGTGATCACGGCTGTCACAGCTGTAAACTCCAGTCTTCCCGGTATCAGGCCATAGGCTCCGCGGAGATTCTGGACTGCGTCCCAGACAAGAAGGATCACAGATACCACTAAAGAACCTAACGATACATAGCGTGTCACTGCCACAAGCAGAATAAAGCAGGATAGGCAGATCACAGTCAGTCTCCAGTCAATGGAGAAAATAATTCCCGCTGTGGCTGCAATTCCCTTTCCTCCCTTAAATCCCAGATAAAAAGGGAAATTATGTCCCAGAATCACTCCAAGGCCCGTATAGAGCATATACACATACATAAGCTCCGGCTGATCCTTAAACAGCAGCCGCGTGATAAAGCAGGGGATCACGGTTTTTAAGAAATCTCCCATAAAAACCGTAAGACCTGCTTTTTTTCCCATTACACGCAGGGCATTGGTACTGCCGGAGTTGCCGCTTCCGTAACTGCGTATATCAATGCCGTGAAGTTTTCCATAAATATATCCGGTCTGAAAGAGGCCACACAGATAACCGGCGGCCAGACAAATGATGCGTTCCATTTCTCATATCCCCTTGTATTACTGATCTTTTTCCTTCCGTTCCCGGATGATGAATTTTAAGGAGGTACCCTTAAATCCAAAAGCGTTTCGGATCTGATTCTCCAGATATCTCGTATAGGAGAAATGCATCAGTTCCTTATCGTTTACAAACACCACAAAGGTCGGCGGCTTTACAGATACCTGGGTCATGTAGTAAATCTTTAAGCGCTTGCCCTTATCGGAAGGCGGCTGCTGCATGGCTACTGCCTCTGTCATGATCTCATTAAGAACACCGGTCGCTACACGGAGATTCTGGTTCTGGCGCACCATATCGATCATGTCAAACAGCTTTGGAAGACGCTGTCCGGTGGCAGCCGAAATAAAGATAAATTCCGCATAGGGCATGAATGCCAGAGTTTCCCGGATTTTATTTGTATACTGGTAAATGGTCTTGTCATTCTTCTCAATGGCATCCCATTTATTTACAGCCACAATAATTCCCTTGCCTCTGTCATGTGCAATTCCGGCGATCTTTGCATCCTGCTCCGTAACGCCTTCCTTGGCATCAATGACCACAACCACAATGTCCGCCCGCTCCACTGCGGTTACCGTACGGATAATACTGTAGCGCTCCAGTTCTTCTTTGATTTTATTTTTGCGGCGGAGTCCCGCTGTGTCGATAAATACATAGGGCGTACCGTTGTGGACAATCTCTGTATCCACTGCATCTCTGGTAGTTCCGGCAATATCAGATACAATGACCCTGTTTTCTCCTAAAAGCTTATTGATAATGGAAGATTTTCCCACATTGGGCTTTCCGACCACCGCAATTCTCGGACGGTCATCCTCCTCTTCCTCTGAGGCAGTTCCGTCAAAATGTTTTACCACCTCATCCAACAGATCACCGATCCCCAAACGGGATGCCGCAGAAACAGGAACAGGATCGCCGATTCCCAGATTGTAAAACTCATATACGTCATTTCCAAATTTTGCCATGCTGTCCACTTTATTTACAGCCAGCACAACCGGTTTTCTGGATTTGCGGAGCATATCTGCCACCTTGGAATCCGCATCTACCAGTCCCTGACGCACATCTACGATAAACACGATCACATCTGCGGTGGAAATGGCGATCTCCGCCTGCTCCCGCATCTGGGATAAAATGATATCGCTGGTATCCGGTTCAATACCGCCTGTATCAATTAAAGTGAAATTCATATCCAGCCAGGAACAGTCCGCATAAATACGGTCTCTGGTAACGCCTGGGGTATCCTTTACAATGGAGATGGTATCTCCTGCAATTACATTAAACAGCGTAGATTTTCCCACATTGGGTCTTCCTACGATGGCTACCACTGGTTTGCTCATTTATCTTTATTCCTCCTACTTATATGACTCGTCCGACAGCTCATCAAGCTCATAGCCCTCATAGCCGTAGTCTGCTCCAAGGCCTGCTTCATCCTCCGTTTGTTCTGCTTCCAGCTCTGGATAAAGAACCGCCTTTACAAAATCGCGCCCGCTTGATTTTACTATACGCACCTTTACTTGTAAAGCCTTTTCTGCGTCCTCGGCCGTGAGATCATCCAAAAAAACGGTCTCGCCGCTGCGGAACATATTTACCGGAAGAAGAAGGTATTCTCCCAGCTCTTTGCCCTTTAGCTGGGCGATCACATCCTGCCCGGTGAGAAGGCCGGATACAGTGATGGATTCTCCAAAAAAATCATTTCTTATGGGATAAATATGAATGGTGCGGCCGGGGAATTTTTCATTGATCCATCCGGCATATTTCTTTATATAAGGATAGGGAAGGCGGCCGGTTGCTATGGAAACGGTACGGTTTTGACCGTCATCAGAGTACCCTTTTAACGCCTCCTCTACTTCTGAGGCCAGAAGCCTCAGCATTCCCACTCCGTTTTCCAGCTGGATATAACCGTCATATCGCTCCTCCTCCGGAAGGGGGCGCTCTGCCAGAATATACCACTCGTCGCTGGCGTGGATAAAGTGGATCCCATGCTCCGTATACAGCTTTTTCTGCCACATTTCGATCAGATCGATGACCTGGCAGGCGTCCTCCTTTGTAAACGGTTCTAAGGGGTACAGACCGTCTCTGTACTTGGAAAGCCCCACCGGCACCACAGATACGCTCTGCATACAGGGAATATACTTTGTAAGATCCTCAATGGAGCGCTTTAACTCCTCCCCGTCATTAACACCCTTGCACAAAACAATCTGTCCGTTCATGGGCGTACCTGCCTCATAAAGGCGGTCGATCAGTTTCAGGGATTGTCCTGCAAAACGGTTGTGCAGCATCTTGCAGCGAAGCTCCGGATTGGTGGTCTGGACGGAAATATTGATCGGAGCCAGTTTAAAGCGGATGATCCTCTCGATATCTTTTTCCTTCAGATTCGTAAGGGTCACATAATTTCCCTGGAGAAAGGACAGTCTGGTATCATCATCTTTAAAATACAGTGTTTCCCGCATTCCCGGAGGCATCTGGTCAATAAAGCAGAAAATGCACTTGTTGCTGCAGGATCGGTACTCGCTCATAAGTCCGTTTTCAAACGTAAGTCCCAGATCCTCATAATCGTTTTCAATGTCAAGCTCCCACTCTTCTCCGTCAGCCTTTCTCACCGTCATAAGCATGGACGGGCTGTTTACATAGTATTCATAATCGAATATATCCTCTATGGGATTTCCGTTGATCGTAAGGACACAGTCTCCCGGCTCCAGCTCCAGTTCTTCGCCAATGGAACCCGGATCTACCTTTGAAATAAGATGTCCCTTCAGTTTTTTTTCCATATTATTTTAACCTCAATCTGTCTGTATTCTGATGTTCTTTTTCTATCATAACAATTTTACCTATGTTTGTAAATGGCAACTTCCCAATGTATTTTTCAGTAAAATCTCTGTAAAGCCTTGACCGGAATGGCGGGAAATGGTATATATCATATGTATGCCCTCAGACAGGGACGGCCTGTCCGCCTTGTTTTCTGAGGAAAACCGTCACTACAATGGACAAAGGAGTAAGCTATCATGGCTAACAATTTCGTATTTAATGATTCCCTCCCCGTTGCACCTTTAAAGCTGGCTGCCCTGGAAAGCTGCCGGGACTTCGCCTCCAAGGTCAACGATCACATTGTGCAGTTCCGCCGCAACGATATTGAGGAACTGACCCGCCGCAAGGCAGACCTGCGCTACCGCGGATATGATGTGGATTCCTATCTGTTGGACTGCCACTGCCCGCGCTTTGGCACTGGCGAGGCAAAAGGCGTGATCAATGAATCTGTACGCGGCAACGATGTATTTGTAATGGTTGATGTAATGAACTACAGCATCCCCTACACTGTATGCGGCTACACCAACCACATGTCCCCGGATGACCATTATCAGGATTTAAAGCGTATTATCGGCGCCTGCTCCTCTACAGCTCACCGGATCAATGTAATTATGCCTTTCCTCTATGAAAGCCGCCAGCACAAGCGCAGCAAGCGCGAGTCCTTAGACTGTGCTATGGCACTGGAGGAGCTGGTTGCAATGGGCGTAGAAAACATCATTACCTTTGATGCTCACGACCCCAGAGTGCAGAATGCCATCCCCCTTTACGGCTTTGACAACTTCCTGCCTACGTATCAGTTTGTAAAAACACTGTTCTCCCACGATACTACCACAAAGATCGACAAGGAGCATCTGATGGTGATCAGCCCGGATGAAGGCGCCATGAACCGCGCGGTATATCTGGCAAACAACCTGGGCGTAGATATGGGTATGTTCTACAAGCGCCGCGACTATTCCAAGGTTGTAAACGGACGCAACCCCATCGTAGCCCATGAGTTCTTAGGTTCCTCCGTAGAAGGCAAGACCGTTCTGATCATTGACGATATGATATCCTCCGGTGAAAGTATGCTGGATACCTGTAAGGAATTAAAGGAGAGAAAGGCTGCCAAGGCGATCGTATGCTGTACCTTCGGCCTGTTCACCAATGGACTTGAGAAGTTCGACGAGTATTTTGAGAAGGGTTATCTGGATTATGTGATCACAACCAACTTAAATTACCGTCCAAAGGAGCTCTTTGACCGCAAGTGGTATCTGGAGGCAGATATGAGCAAATACACCGCTGCTATTATCAACTCCTTAAACCATGACCGTTCCATCGGAGCAACCCTTTCTCCTACAGAGAAGATCCAAAAGCTTGTAAGAAAAAGACAGCAGATCATCTAATGATATCATGAAACCCCGTCCGGGCCGCCATCAAGGGCCGCCCGAAGACGGGGTTTTTCATTGCCGTATCATTTCAGGCATAAAAATGCTGCCAGAGTTCCTCTTTTAGCCCCAGCCTTCCGGTGGGAAAAAAGCACCTCATGGTTGCACATGGTACAGATATTGGCCGTGTGGATCTGCTCTTTTTTTAGTCCAGCTTCCAGAAAAAGGATTTCATTTGCCGTCCACAAATCCAGCTGATATTTGCCCGGAGCCTTTCCTTCTGTAAAAAGGGAAGAATGCCATCTGGGAGCAAAGGCTTCTTTAAATTCCTCCACCACCTCTTCTCCCACTTCAAAGCAGTCCTTACAGATGCTGGGGCCGATGCAGACCACCAGATCCTCAGGCCGTGTTCCGAAGGCCTCCTTCATGGCCTTTATAGTTTCCTGCCCCATGGCCTTTACCGTCCCCCGCCAGCCGGAATGGCTTAAGCCGATGGCCCTATGGGTCCGATCCACAAAATACAGCGGCACACAGTCCGCATAAAAGGTCACAAGGGTCTGGCCGGGTACATCTGTGATCATCCCGTCTACATCCCTGTAATCTCTGGGAATGATCACCCCTTTTCCCTCATCTGCCTTGGTCATACGCCGGACATTGACTGTATGGGTCTGCCAGGATACGGTCATCCGGTCTCTGTCTACCCCAAGAGCCGTGGCCATTCTGGTAAAATTTTCCAATACATCCTTCGGATCGTCCCCTCTGGTATAAGAAAAGTTCATAGATGCGCAGTCCCCTTTGCTTACGCCTCCAAGCCTGGTGGAAAAACCGTTGATCACAAGGCCGGTTTTTTCAAGAACATCAAAGGAAAGATACGGCACTCCTCCCTTTTCTCTTGTCGTAAGAACCTTCGCACTGTTTTTATACTTCCACTGAATCATAGAGCATTCTCCCCTGTATCTTTTAATCAATTCTTTTAAAAAGCATCCTGTATCCACTGAATTGATTCTCCCATAATACCTACTGCGTCAAAGCGGCAGGGTGTATCCTGAGAAATGCGGCGGATATACATATAATAAGCGGCCGTATGGCGGATTTTTTTCTGTTTGCGTCCATCAATGGCCTCCAGGGGAGAGCCGCAGCCCGGACCGGATCTGTATTTTACTTCTGTAAATACAAGGCAGGCGCCGTCCATCAGGATCAGGTCAATCTCCCCTTTGCGGCAGCGGAAATTCTTTTCCAGAAGCCGCAGCCCTTTACTTTGAAGAAAGGCAGCCGCTGCATCTTCATAACGGCTGCCTGTTTCTCTTTTATTCATTCTGCTTCCTCTGCAACAAAGTTTTTAATAAAGCTTCTTCTGTGGATCGGACAGGGCCCAAGCTCCTTTAAAGCCTGAATATGGGCCGCCGTGCCGTAACCCTTGTGCTTTGCAAAGCCGTAACCGGGATAGATTTCATCATATTCTGCCATCATGTGATCCCTTGTAACCTTTGCCAGAATACTGGCGGCAGCGATGGATACGCTCTTTGCATCTCCCTTTATAATAGATACCTGCGGGATCTCTACCTTTGGAATCTGGACCGCGTCATTGAGCAGAATCTCCGGTACCGCAGAAAGCCCCCAGATTGCTTCCCTCATGGCCTCATAGGTAGCCTGCAGAATATTGATTTCATCAATCCGGGCCGGAGAAGCAGTCCCTACGCACCAGGATACAGCCTTTTCCTTAATCTCAAGAAAAAGCTCTTCCCGTCTCTTTTCTGACAGCTTTTTAGAATCATTCAGATAGAGGATCTGACAGTCCTTTGGCAGAATCACTGCCCCTGCCGTAACCGGCCCTGCAAGGGGCCCCCTGCCGGCCTCATCAATCCCGCAGATCAACGTATAATCTTCATATTCTTTTTCATAGGCTTTCATCGCCTCCAGTCTGGCAAGCTCCTTTTTCAGACGTTCTCCCTTTAATTCACGCGCCATTTATTTCACCCTGTCTGTGTAATCCTGTGCCTGCTCCAGACTGAGCTTTCCAAGCTTTCCGGAACGGAACTCATCTAAAAGAAGGGCAGAGGCTCTGGCAAGATCCAGCTCTCCTCCCTTCATCAGGCACGCACGGTTTTTCGCAATCCGCTCCAGCATCCGGCTTGCCTTCAGATTCTGCTCCTCTTTTGACAGTTCCTTCCAGGCACTGTTGTCTTCCGTTTCTCCCTCAGCAGCATCCCCGTAGCGCTCTGTGAGCACGCCGGGATAAATCTGCTCCAAAAGCCCGATCAACTCCCAGGCCAGCTCTTCCCGGTTTAAAATCTGGTCGTTAATGGAGCCGATCAGAGCCAGATGCAGGCCTACGGTCTGATCCTCAAATCTGGGCCACAAAATACCCGGAGTATCTAAAAGCTCCAGCGTTTTATTCAGACGGATCCACTGGTTTCCCTTTGTGACACCGGGCTTATTTCCCGTTTTGGCGCAGGCCTTTCCGGCAAAGGAATTGATAAAGGTGGACTTTCCAACATTTGGGATTCCCACTACCATCGTACGGATAGGACGGTTTAAAATCCCTCTTCTGCGGTCTCTTTCAATCTTTTCCTTACAAGCCTCCTGGATCACAGCCTGAACCTGCTTTAAGCTTCCCTTATTTCTGGCGTCAATCTTTGTCACATGGATGCCCCGTGATTCAAACAGAGCGGCCCAGGCTGCATTTTTCGCCTCGTCTGCCAGATCTGCCTTATTTAACAGAACCATCCGCGCCTTCCCGGCTGCCAGCTCGTCAATATCCGGATTCCGACTGGAAAAGGGCACTCTTGCGTCCACCAGCTCGATCACCAGATCAATGAGCTTCATATCCTCTTTCATTGCCCGTCTGGCCTTTGTCATATGGCCCGGGTACCACTGTATATTCATCGCTTATAACTCCTCGTTCTTCTCATTTTTACTGCCCGGTTTTTTCACTGTCCTCCAGGGATAAAATCAAGCTTTAACAGGGGAAGAAAACGCAGCCATACCCGGCCGAGGATCTGATTTTCCTTCACATTTCCCACATTGGAAAAACGGCTGTCCTCACTGCTGTCCCTGTTGTCTCCCAGCAGAAAGTATTCATCCTCCGACAGAAGGACCGGACTTTCTGCACGTCCGGCTAAAGAAACAAGATCCAGTCCTTCAGGGGCTTTTAAGGGGCTTCCATCAATATAAACAAGGCCATTTTTGATCTGTACCGTTTCTCCGGGAAGCCCAATGACCCTTTTTACATTTTTCCTTCCATCTTCCCGTTTAAACACTACGATGTCAAAACGCCTGGGACGCCTCACCACATAAGTGATCCGGTCCGTAAGCACCACATCGCCCCCGTCTAAAACCGGTTGCATGGAATTGCCTGAGATTTCCACCTGGCCCCCATAACCATAGACTAAAAACCAGGCGCAGGCTAAAACTACTACAATATTCACCACCCAGCTGACTGCCCTGCGAAGCCAGGCGGTATCTTCATTGATATAAAAATCCAAGTCTGCCCCCGATTCTGTTTTCAATCCGCAGCTACTAAAATGGGGACAATTTTCATTGTCCCCGTTTTGTCTGTCTTACTTATTTAACTAACTCTTTTACCTTAGCAGCCTTACCTACTCTGTCTCTTAAGTAGTTCAGTTTTGCTCTTCTTACTTTACCCTTGCGGACAACCTCAACATTGTCTACGCTTGGGGAATGTAATGGCCACGTCTTCTCTACGCCGATGCCGTTGGAGTTCTTTCTAACGGTGAAGGTCTCTCTTGCTCCGCCGTTCTGTCTCTTGATCACAACGCCCTCAAAGATCTGGATTCTCTCGCGGTTACCCTCTTTGATCTTGTTGTATACCTTTACGGTATCGCCTACGTGGAAGCTGGGTACGCTTTCCTTTAACTGTGCTGCTTCGATATTCTTGATAATTTCGTTCATTGTGTGAACCTCCTTCATTTATTGGATGTTCTTAATACTCTATGCGGTAAAACGTGTTCACTGCAATTCAGTAGCAGAGGACCATCTATTCTTTGTCACAACGGAATCAGTTTATCACAGATCCGCTTCATTTGCAACCGTTTTTTTTACATAAATATGAACCTTGTCAATCCGGTTTTTATTGACTTTTTCCACTACCAGACGGACTTCTTCTGTGTCCACCTCTTCTCCTTCTGCCGGAAGATGCTCCAGACGGTCGATCATAAAACCGCCCAGTGAATCAAAATCTTCTGATACAAGCTCCAGGCCAAGCCGGTCATTGATATCGTCCAGGTTCATGGAACCGTCTGCCAGATATTCTCCTTTGGAAATCTCCTTAAGCTCGTCTTCCTCATCTGCGTCAAATTCATCCCTGATATCGCCTACGATCTCCTCCAGGATATCCTCCAGCGTGATCAGGCCTGCGGTTGCACCATACTCATCCAGAACGATCACGATATTATTTGATGTCTTTCGCATCTCGATCATGAGTTCGGAGAGTTTCTTTGACTCAAAGGTAAACAGGGGCTGGCGCAGGTAGTCGCGGACGGAAAAAGCGGCTCTGTCCTCCAAAAGGATCAGATCCTTCATGTTGATAATGCCGATGACATTGTCAGTGTTGTCCTCATAGACAGGAAGGCGGGTATAATGATCCCTGCGGAAAATTTCCATCAGTTCCTCATAGGACGCCTCCACATCTACAAAGCTCATGTCGATCCTGGGAACCATGATATCTCTGGCAACAGAGTCTCCCAGATCGAACACATTGTTGATCATCTCTTTTTCTTCTGATTCGATCACACCCTTTTCGTGACCTACCTCTACGATCGTTCTCAGCTCATCTTCCGTAATACTGTCTGTCGGCTTGTTGGGATCCACGCCCAAAAGACGCAGAACCCCGCCGGAGAGCAGGTTTACAACAAAAATAACTGGTGTCAGTATGGTCATGAGAAGGCAGATTACTCTCGCAAAGCGAAGGGCGTTTTTTTCTGCCTCCAGAGTAGCTATGGTTTTTGGCGTAATCTCTCCAAAAAGCAGCACTAAAAGAGTCAACACTCCGGTAGCCGCTCCTACGGCCTGGCTTCCGAATACATCCGTTACCAGCACGGTAAGCATGGAGGACGCAGAAAGATTAACCACATTGTTTCCGATCAAAATGGCTCCCAGCATTTTGCTCTGATCCCTTCTGGCCTTTAAAACCCAGGCTGCCGCCTTATCTCCGTTGTCTGCAAGATTTCGTATACGGATCAGATTCACCGTTGTAAGGGCGGTTTCCGAAGAAGAGAAAAACGCCGAAAGCACCAGACAGACCACTACTAACACCAAACGTATGACGACCGTATCACCTGATAGATCCAAAATTCATCAACTCCTATTTCTTTTGTTTATTTTTTATTTTTACACAGGTTTCAAGGAATTTTACACTAGAAGCCCTTCCCTTGTCAATAAGCGTTAAAATTTTTACATACTTTCCTTTAAAGCCATGACCTTAAAATAGCCCTTTAATTCCTCTGCCGTGCACTGTTTTTCATTTAAAAGCTTCTTTACCAGAGCCATCTGGCGGCGCACCTGTTTTCCGGCGCTCTCTCCGCATTCCGGATCCACAAGCTTTTCAATGTATGTTTCCAGTTCCTTTAAAATGCTCTCCTGTCCCAGTTCAGACTTAAGGCTGTCCAAAAACTTCTGCTCCTTTAAAGTCAGACTGGCTTCTGCCAGAAGATCCGGACGGCGCTCAAGGGTTCGGCGGATGGATTGCTCCCGTCTCCAGGCTTCAATATTTTTATGATGGCCTGTGAGGAGAACCTCCGGCACCGGACGGCCTTCAAAGACCTCCGGGCGGGTATACTGGGGATACTCTAAAAGATTGTCATAAAAGGACTCTATTTCTGCAGAATCTCCGTTCCCCAGCACCCCTGGCACCAGTCGGGAAATGCAGTCGATCATCACCATTGCAGGAAGCTCCCCTCCGGTAAGGACAAAATCCCCAAGAGAAAGGTACTCTGCACCGATGGCCTCCAGAGCCCGCTCATCAATGCCCTCATAGTGGCCGCAGAGGAATACAAGCTCTTCCTCCTTAGACAGCTCCTCCGCAATCTTCTGGTTAAACCGCTGGCCCTGAGGGGTCATATAGATTACTCTGGGACGGCGGTTTAAGCGGCGGCACAGATCCTCATAGGCATCGCACACCGGACCGGGCTGCATTACCATGCCTGCTCCGCCGCCATAAGGCGCGTCATCCACATGGCGGTGCTTGTCCCTTGAATAAGTCCGAATGTCCACCGCCTCTGCCTGAATGGCCCCGCTTTCCATGGCCCGTCCTGTGATGCTGGTGCCAAGACCATCCATAACCATGTCAGGAAACAGGGTAAGAATATGAAAATTCATGTATATTTACTCCTTCCATCGGTTTTTCAGCTTTGTCTGAAGCCGGTACAGGGTATTTAAGGCATCAAGCGGCGTCATAGTGGAAAGCTCCAGGCCGTCCAGCTCCTTAATAATATCATCATCCTTTACCGTATCAAAGAAGGTAAGCTGCTGCAGATCCACCTCATCCGGCTTTGGAATCGCCCTGTGCTGGGTCACATTGGCATTCGCCTGAGCGATTTCCTTTGCACGGGCCGTAATATCATTTTCACTGAGCTCTCCGGCGATCTCCCTGGCGCGGCTGATGACAGAATCCGGAACCCCGGCCAGCTTTGCCACCTGGATGCCGTAGCTCTTATCTGCGCCGCCCCGGACAATCTTCCTTAAAAATACAATATCGTCTCCCTGCTCCTTTACTGCAATACAGTAATTTTTCACGCCTGCAATGGTACCCTCTAATTCCGTCAGCTCATGGTAATGGGTAGCAAAAAGCGTCTTTGCTCCCAAAAGCTTTGTGCTGCTGATGTGCTCGATCACGGCCCATGCGATCGAAAGGCCGTCAAAGGTGCTGGTGCCGCGGCCGATCTCATCCAGCACCAGAAGGCTGTTCCTTGTGGCGTTTCTAAGGATATTTGCCACCTCGGTCATCTCCACCATAAAGGTACTCTGTCCGCTTGCTAGATCATCCGAAGCGCCCACACGGGTAAAAATACGGTCGCAGATACCGATATCCGCCTCCTGAGCCGGTACAAAGCTTCCTAACTGTGCCATTAGCACGATCAGAGCCACCTGGCGCATATAGGTAGATTTTCCCGCCATGTTGGGACCGGTAATTACGGAAAGACGGTTCTTTCCATTGTCTAAAAAGGTATCATTTGCCACAAACAGATCATCCCGCATCATCTGCTCCACTACCGGATGGCGGCCGTTCTTGATGTGGATCACGCCCTTTTCATTGATAGAGGGCTTGACGTAATTGCGGCGGGTCGCCACAGAGGACAGGGAACAGAACACGTCGATTCCCGCAATGGCTCTGGCCGTCTGCTGGATCCGTACTACCTGGGAAGAAATGGAATCCCTTACCTCACAGAACAGATCGTATTCCAGGGCTGTCAGCTTTTCCTCCGCCCCCATGATCACATCCTCAAGCTGCTTTAGCTCATCTGTGGTAAAGCGCTCTGCATTCGTAAGGGTCTGCTTGCGCACAAAGTAGTCCGGCACCATGTCTTTAAAAGAATTTGTCACTTCAAAATAGTAGCCGAACACCTTATTGTACTTGACCTTCAGGGTTTTAATGCCCGTCTTTTCCTTTTCACGTGCTTCTAACTCAGCTAACCAGGTCTTTCCCTCGGTTTTAGCATTGCGCAGCCGGTCGGCTTCCTCATGGAAGCCTTCCTTAATGATACCGCCGTCTCTCACAGTAATGGGCGGATCATCTACAATGGAACGGCGGATCAGATCCCAAATATCTTCCAAAGGATCCAGCTCGCTCTCAAGCTCCTTTAAAAGCCCGGTCTGAAATTCTCCAAGAAGGCGTTTGATATGAGGCAGCATTTCCAGAGAGGTCTTAAAGGCAATGAGGTCTCTGGGACTGGCCGTCTTATAGCTGATCCGTCCGATCAGGCGCTCCAGGTCATAAATGGGATTTAAATACTCTCCCAGCTCCTCCCTGGAAATATAATTCATATTCAGCTCTTCCACCGCATCCTGCCGCCGGATGATCTCATCTTTGTGGATCAGCGGCTGCTCGATATAGCTTCGCAGCAGCCTGGCGCCCATGGCTGTCTTTGTCCGGTCAAGAACCCACAAAAGAGTGCCCCTCTTCTGTTTTTCCCGCATGGTTTCCACAAGCTCCAGATTCCTTCTGGTAGAGGTGTCGATCACCATATACTGGCCGGTGCGGTAGGGTGTGAGGGAGGTAATATGCTCTAAGGTGCTCTTCTGAGTCTCATACATATATTCCATCACCGCTCCTGCTGCAATGATCCCCGTAGCATAGTCCTCTAATCCCAGCCCGCTTAATGAATTTACCTTAAAATGCTCCTTTAATACTTTTTTACAGGATTCATCCCCAAAGAAATGGCTGTCCAGAGCGGATATGATGACCTGATACCGGTTTTTCAGTTCATCCAGGTCTACCCCAGACATATAAAATGCATTGTTGCAGATGATCTCAGAGGGAGAAAATTTATTGATCTCATCAAACAGCTCCCGGTCAGAATCCACTTCTGTAACCAAAAATTCTCCCGTACTGATATCTGCGGTGGAAATACCGTAGCGGCCGTCCACATAGACAATTCCCATCAGGTAATTATTTTTCGTCTCATCCAGAGCCTGAGCGCTGGTAATGGTGCCCGGCGTTACCACCCGGATAACCTCTCTCTTTACAAGCCCTTTTGCCTGTTTTGGGTCTTCCATCTGCTCTGCAATGGCTACCTTAAAACCCTTTTGAACCAGACGGTACAGATAGGAATCCACTGCATGATAGGGAACTCCGCACATGGGGGCGCGTTCCTTAAGGCCACATTCCTTTCCGGTCAGCGTAATCTCCAATGCTTTGGAAACTGCCAGGGCATCATCGAAAAACATTTCGTAAAAATCGCCCAGACGGTAAAACAGGATACAGTCCGGATATTCTTTTTTTGTCTCCATGTAATGCTGCATCATGGGAGACAGCTGTGAAATATCAATCTCCACGATCACGCCTCCCCTGAATCCTCATGGATCCGTCCCATGTAGTAAAAGCCCCTGCTCTCTTCCAGATAAACATCTACCAGGGAACCGATCATAGACGCATCTCCCGGAAAATGTACTACGGTATTATTTGACATACGGCCCGTCATCAGCTCAGGAGAATGGTCGTTTACCTCCTCCACAAGCACCTGCTGCACCGTATGCACATCCCGTCCGCAGACCTCTGCGGAAATATCCTGTACTTCTTTTAAAAGACGGTCAAAGCGTTCCTTTACCACGTCCTCAGGCACCTGGTTTTCCATGGCCGCCGCAGGAGTTCCCGTGCGCTTGGAATAGATAAAGGTAAATGCACTGTCAAAGCGTACGTTTCTTACCACATCCAGGGTTTCCTCAAAATCCTCTTCTGTCTCTCCTGGAAAGCCCACGATAATATCCGTCGTCAGGGAAATACCCGGAACAGCGGCCTTGATCTTTTCCGCCAGAGCCAGAAACTGCTCCTTGGTATATCTTCGGTTCATCTCCTTTAAAATGCGGGAGCTCCCGGACTGAAGGGGCAGATGGAGATGGCGGCAGATCTTTTGGGACTCTGCCATTACCTGAATCAGTTCATCCGAAAGATCCTTTGGATGGGAGGTCATAAAGCGTATCCGCTCCAGTCCCGGAATCTTCTCAATCTCGCGAAGCAGCTCTGCAAAGGTCATGGGCGTCTCCAGATTTTTGCCATAGGAGTTTACATTCTGCCCCAAAAGCATTACCTCCACTACGCCGTCTGCCACCAGCCGCTTGATTTCCTTTATAATCTCCTCCGGCTTTCTGCTGCGCTCCCTGCCCCGGACATAGGGGACAATACAGTAGCTGCAGAAATTGTTGCAGCCAAACATAATATTGACGCCGGATTTAAAGGAATATTTGCGCTCCACCGGAAGATCCTCCACGATCATATCCGTGTCCTTCCATACGTCCACCACCATGGTGTGTTTTGTATGGACGCCTTCCTCCTCGTTCAGAAGCTCTTCCTGGCGTTTTTCCAGGCAGATGCTGATCAGCTCTGCCAGCTTAAAAATATTGTGGGTCCCAAAGATCAGATCCACATAGCGGTAGCTCTTCCTGATCTTTTCTACCACTTCCTTTTCCTGCATCATACAGCCGCAGAGCGCGATCATCATATGGGGATGCTTTTTCTTTCTTGCTCCAAGCTGTCCTAAACGGCCGTAAACTCTCAAATTGGCATTTTCACGAACTGTACAGGTATTATAGAGAACAAAATCCGCCTCTTCCGTGTCTGATGCCACATAGCCGATGGCTTCCAGGATCCCTAAAAGTTTCTCCGAATCTCTGGCGTTCATCTGGCAGCCAAAGGTATTGATACAGCAGGTCAGAGGACGGCCCAAACGATCCTTAAAAACCTCCAGCTGCTTCTTTGCTTTTTCCATAAAATACTGCTGGCGTTCCGGTTCACAGGCCGGAGGAGCGCCGTGCAGCGCCTCATAAGAGATGTTTGCAGATAATTCCATGTATGTTTACTCCTGTTCTGATGGTATAATGTTTCTTTTCCGGCAACGTAAGGCGGCTGGGCAGATAAGCCCAGCCGGTTCCGGTGGTAATCTCTATTTATTCCACAGGTCCGAATTGGGAAAGAGGATAATAACAGAATAATACCTTTGCTATGATCTTTTCTTTTTTTACGAACTTGTTTTCCCAGTATCTGGCATCTCTGGAATTGTTGCGGTTGTCGCCCAGCATGAAATAGCTTCCCTCAGGCACTGTGTAAGGACCGTAGGAACCCTCCATAGGCTCAGGAAGATAAGGTTCCTCTAAGGGTGTGTCAGAGCCATTAATATAGACCTTTCCGTCTACGATCTCCACCGTTTCTCCCGGAAGGCCGATCACGCGCTTTACATAGTAAACGGATTCATCATCCGGGTAATGGAAAATCACGATATCTCCCCGCTCCGGGTCATCGGTTAAGTAGGAAAGCCTGGAGCCGATCACACGGCTTTTGGTCATAATGGTATTTTCCATAGAACCGCTGGGAACACGGCTGTTGGCAATAATGAAATTATTCAGCACAAGGGCAATGATCACAGCTGCCGCAATAATCTGGATCCAGCTGATGATCTCCTTTTTCAGATCAAAGGGCTCCTCCTCTTCTTTCTTGCGGCTTCTGCCCTTCTTTTCTTCTTCTAACATATAAATAAGTTCCTCTCTTCTCAGCTGCGGATCTGGCCGTCTCCGTAGATGATATACTTGGTTGTAGTCAGCTCCTTTAAGCCCATAGGGCCTCTGGCGTGAAGCTTCTGGGTGCTGATCCCGATCTCCGCTCCAAAACCGAATTCCTCTCCGTCGGTAAAACGGGTGGAGGCATTTACGTACACGGCTGCCGCGTCCACCTCATCCAAAAACTTCTGTGCGTTAAAATAATCAGAAGTGATAATGGCCTCAGAATGACCGGTATTGTATGTATTGATATGCCGGATGGCTTCATCCAGAGAATCCACCAGCTTTAAGGATAGAATGTAATCCAGATATTCCGTTCCCCAGTCCTCCGGCTCTGCCGGCTTAAAGGACGGTTCAATGACTCTGGCTGCCTCATCCGCCCGGATCTCCACCTGCTTTTCTTCCAGTTTTTTCCTTAATAATGGAAGGAAGTCCGCTGCAATTTTTCTGTGGATCACCAATGATTCACAGGCATTGCAGACCCCGATCCTCTGGGTCTTTGCATTGAAGATAATATCCAGAGCCATATGGAAATCCGCGGACTCGTCTACAAAAATATGGCAGTTTCCTGTTCCTGTCTGGATCACAGGCACGGTACTGTTTTCCACAACGGTGCGGATCAGTCCGGCGCCGCCTCTGGGAATCAGCACATCCACATACTGATTTAAGCGCATCAGCTCTCTTGTTGTTTCCCGGCTGGCATCCTCAATGAGCTGCACGGCGTCCTCCGGCAGTCCCGCACGGACAAGACCGGTGCGGATCCATCTTACAATAGCCTTATTGGACTCTCCGGCATCGCTTCCTCCCTTTAAGATCACAGCATTTCCGGACTTAAAACACAGACCGAAGGCGTCAGCTGTCACATTGGGACGCGCCTCGTAGATCATGCCGATCACGCCTAAAGGCACCCGTTTCTGGCCAATTTTTAAACCATTGGGACGAAGCTTCATGGAGATGACTTCTCCCACAGGATCCTCCAGAGAAGCGACCTTTAAAAGTCCGTCTGCCATGGATTGAACTCTGGCCGGAGTCAAACGCAGACGGTCTAAAAGTCCCTGGCTCATGCCCTTTTGCCGTGCCGTCTCATAATCTGCCTCATTTGCAGCAAGGATCTCATCCTCGCCCTCAAGCAGCGCTCTGGCTGCTTCCTCCAATCCAATATTTTTTTCTCTGGAGCCCAGGCTGTTCAGTATTCTGGAAACTGCCCTGGCCTGACCGCCGATCTCATTTAATGTCATATTCCCTCTGCGCTCCTTTTCGCTCATTCTCCGGGCTGCTACACCTCTTTGATACCGCCGTATTTCTTTCCAAGATCTGTAACAGATCCGTCCTTTTCTACGATAGAAATATTATTTAAATTATTTCTCAGGCTTCCTCTGATTGCTGCAAGATACTCCCTGCGCAGAGCCGCCTGCTCACTTTTTTCTTTCTCCGTCAGTCCTACAGACTGGGATTTATGGTAAAGTTCGTTGATCCGATCTATCTTTTTTGCGTCCATTTTCTCCTCCTGTCCTTAATACTCGTTATTTAAGTAATGCATCAGGTCAAAATCCAGATTAGTATGGGCTAAAAACAGGGTTCCTGTTTCTTTCCCTCCTACAATTTCCATTACTGCCTCTACATGGTCTCCATTGGCAATTACCATATCCGCTCCGCTGTCTGTGGCGATCCGGGCTGCTGCCAGCTTGGCAGACATACCCCCTGTGCCCACATCGCTTCCTGAGGTTCCCTTTCCCATGAAAAGAAGCTCCTTCGTGATTTCCGGCACAAAACTGATAAAGCGAGCTTCCTTATTAGTTCTGGGATCATCTGTATAAAGACCGTCAATATCCGATAAAAGGATCAGAAGATCTGCTCCGATCAAAGCAGCTACGATCGCGGAGAGGCGGTCATTGTCTCCAAAGCTGTCCACATAAGGAATCTCAGAGGTGGAAACGGTATCGTTTTCATTTACAATGGGAATCGTTCCCAGATTTAAAAGCTCCTCAAAGGTATTCTGGGCATTGTAGCGGGAAGCGTCATTTACCATGGTATCCTTTGTAAGAAGCACCTGAGCGGCTGTCTGGTTGTATTCCGCGCAGAGCTTCTGATACACCATCATCAGCCGGGCCTGTCCCACAGCGGCAAAGGCCTGTTTTTCCGCCAGGGAGTCCGGGCGCTTGTGATGGCCCAGAGCCTGTCTTCCTGCGGCAATGGCGCCGGAAGATACCAAAACCACGTCCTTTCCCTGTCCTCTTAAATCGCTTAAGGTGCGGATCAGCTTCTCTATTTTCATAAGATTTAACTCCCCTGTTTCCGGATGGGTTAGAGAGGAGGAACCAATCTTAATGACGATTCTTTTTTTATCCTTCAGGTTCTTTCGTTCCTGTGCTTCCATGATACTGCTCCTTTTTCTTCTGCTTTCAGGCGCTGAAACGCCATGTTTTTTATCTTACACCAAATTTGATAGCCCGTCAATTTTTTTATCCCTCAAGTTCTCCCGTTTTCTCCTTAAGAGGCCGGTATCTGCGGATCAGCTCCTCCGCTACCTTGATGCCGTCCATGGCCGCGGAGGTGATCCCCCCTGCATAGCCTGCCCCTTCCCCACATGGAAAAAGGCCGCGGATCGCACTTTCAAGCGTTTCATCTCTGGGAATCCGAACAGGAGATGAAGTGCGGCTTTCAATTCCTGCCAGAATCGCATCCAGACAGTCAAAGCCCTTTATCATATGGCCGAAGCCTTCCATAGCCTCTATAAAAGAAGCAGACAATGCCTCCGGCAAGATCCGGCGCAGGTTTGCAAACCCATACTGCCCCCTGAAAGCCGGCTGAACCTTGCCAAAGTGATCTGAAGTGCAGTCCGAGATAAAATCTCCATAAAGCTGTACCGGAATGTTTCCTCCGGCTGCCTGATACGCCTTTTCCTCCAGTTCTCTCTGGAAGTAAATTCCGCTTAGAGGATTTTTCTCATCATTATCGTGAGAAAAATCCTCTGGGGTCACAGACACAATGATCGCGCTGTTGGCATTCTCTCCTGCCCTGTCATGGTAGCTCATACCGTTTACGGCCAGTCTTCCAGGCTCAGAGGACGCATTTACCACATATCCGCCTGGGCACATGCAGAAGGAATAGACCCCTCTACCTGCTGTAGTCTGCCGGGTCAGCTTATAACTGGCAGGTCCTAACGCACTGCACTCCTCCATGCCGTACTGGCTCATATTGATCATGGCCTGAGGATGCTGGATACGCAGTCCCACGGCAAAGGCTTTCGCCTCCATAGGAACGCTGTGGCGGTAAAGTGTCTCAAACGTATCCCTGGCGCTGTGTCCTACTGCCAGTACAGCGGCATCTGTATACAGGAGTTCTTTTCCATTAATCTCCAAAGCATACAGCTTTCCATCCTTTATCCTAAAATCCGTAACCTGACTTAAAAAACGCACAGTTCCGCCCAGAGACTCGATCTCCTGGCGGATGGATTTTACGATCCGGCTTAAAACATCCGTTCCAATATGAGGCTTATTCTGATAGCAGATGGAAGGGTCTGCACCGAACTGAGAAAGAATTTTAAGAACCTCTCTGTTTCGTCCAAAGGTATCCTTTACCAGCGTATTCAGCTTTCCATCTGAAAAAGTGCCTGCTCCGCCTTCACCAAACTGTACATTGGATGCTGGATTTAATACCCCGTTCTTCCAGAAAGCTTCCACCCGTCTGGTTCTGGCGTCTACGTCCTCACCCCGCTCTAAAAGAATGGGGCAGTATCCTTTTCTTGCCAGCATCAGACCGCAGAACAGTCCGGCCGGACCAGTCCCGATAATAACCGGAGGGTATGCCAGAGGGGAAGTTCCGCACTCCGGCAGGCAGTATGGCTTCTCATGGCTGATCGATAAATTACGGTCCTTTTTTTTTCTGACAATGGATTCTTCCCTCTTTGAGCCTCCGGATTTTAAAGTCACATCCACAATATAGCTGTAAAAAATTTCCGGTTTCTTTCTGGCGTCAATGGACTCTTTTATAATATCGATTTTCAAAATATCAGCAGGAGAAATCCCCAGTATCTTTGCCGCTTTCTGCAAAAGTTTTTCTTTTTCGTACTCCAGAGGCAGCTTCAGCTGATTGATCCGTATCATATGTATTTATTTTCCTCTTTCTTTATTTTCTGTGCGGCTTCTCTATTCCGGCTGCCGACTGTCCGGCGATCCATCCGCTGGACCATGCAAACTGCAGATTATATCCGCCGCAGATCCCGTCTACATCCAGAAGCTCTCCGGCCAGATAAAGCCCCGTCCTTATTCTGGACTCCATGGTATCCGGATCCACCTCTCTTGTATCAACTCCTCCGCAGCACACCTGAGCATTGGAAAATGGATTTACGGACATAACAATGGCCTCATAGCTTTTAAGCTGATACAGGATCCGTTCCAGCTGGCGGTTTCCAAGACGTTCACAGAGAGCAGATGGATCGATACCGGACAGTTTGATCAGCACCTGCGCAAGTTTTCTGTTTAACATTCCCGTAAAAAGCTCTCCCACTGGCTTTTCCTTCAGCATGACTGCCCGTTTTTTAAGAAGACGGAACGCCTCATCTTCCTTCCAGGATGGCATAAAGTCAATACTGGCTCTTACTCTGGAACCCTTGTCCAATGCCCTTGAAGCGTAACGGCTGATCTGAAATACCGGAATCCCGGACAGGCCGTAATCGGTCAGCTGCAGCTCCCCTTTATCCTCTGCCATGCATATACCGTCCGCCAGAAGACGGATCCTGGCCTCTGTGCGGATTCCTGCCAGCTGTTTATAAAGCGTTCCCTGGCACCGAAGCTGCACCAGCGCCGGAAGAGGCTTAATTACCTTATGGCCTAAAGCTTTCGCAAGTTCATAACCGCTTCCGTCCGAACCGGTAGAAGGAGCGGCCTTGCTTCCTGCCGCCAGAATCAGGGTATCTGTATGAAGCGTTCCCTGGCTGCTCCGGATCAGAAATCCCCCGTCCCTCTGGGGCTTTATGACAGATACCTGACAGGAAAGAAGCACCCTGATCCCAAGCCGCTCCGTCTCCCACCGAAGGACATCAAGAACAGACGCTGCCTGATCGGAATTAGGATACACATATCCGTTCCTGTCTTTTGGCACGATTCCCAGATACTTAAAAAACTCCAGCGTTTCCTCCACACCAAAGCCTTGAATTACCTTCATGGGAAAATCCTTCTGGCTGCAGCGGTAGCATTCCGGCTCCATCCTGTAGTTCGTCAGATTGCATCTTCCGTTCCCGGTAGAAAGGATTTTCTTTCCAACCCGGTCCATATGTTCGATTAGAGTCACCTGCGCTCCCGCTCTTGCAGCCGAAATTGCTGCCATCAGCCCGGAAGCCCCTCCTCCTATAATTCCAACTGTTCTGTTTTTCATCTGTTTTGTTTTACTCCTGACTGCAACAGGGGCGGCAGATTCCGCCCGCTGAAACATTTTCTTTTAACTTGTATACGATTCCAGATAATGGTATACATCCATCATAGAGGGAAACCAGATTCCCTCCATCAGCCGCGCTCTCTCCCTTTCCGGAAAATCAGTGACCGGAATATGGGTATACAGACAGATAGTGCTTTTATCGCTGCAGAATACCAGTAAAAATCCTGCCTCAGATACCAGAAAGTATTCCTCCTTCGGCTCTTCCTGTGTCATTTTTGCTGCCGGAAGAACCCCGCTCTGATTTACAGCCTCCCGTCCCTCCATATCCCGCACCGTCTCTGTTTCCAGTATGGTATTGGGAATCGGCTCTTCCTGACGGATGCGGTATCTGGTAAGCCCGTAGATAAGAACCAGACACAAAAAAGCGGTTCCCAAAAACAGCAGCGCATAGCAATACATTCGTTTCATGATCCTGACCTCCTGTAAAGCTAGTATCTGCGTTCTGCTGATTTTTAAACACACCTGTCCAGCCCGAAAATCTCTTTCTTTCTACATCAGGCGTACCCGTTTGCACAGGCGTACCAGACGGGTTCCCATAGGCATCTCCTTAAGTTCCTTTTCATCTATTGCCTTAAGCTTCACGAGAAGCACCCCATATACAGCCATAGAAACAGCCACCGGGGGAAATACCAGCACAGCCATTCCCAAACGGCCTCCGCTTAAAAGGGCCGGGCATAAAAAAACAAGTCCTTTATATATGCTCCAGGCGGCTGCTCCCATGAGCAGAGAACAGACAAAAGGAAGGATCACGGTCTTTTTGTATTCCTGGCGATATCCCGCATATCTGGCAATGCTGCGTCCATTTAACAGACACATCATAAATGCAAAAAGGATATTGGCAAATACCACGCTGAAAATCCCCATATGGAATATCATAAGGAACACCTCTACCAATATAATATGAACTGCCAGAGACAAAAACGCATGGCGCACCGGCACATCCAGCCGGTTTAAGCCCTGAAGCACCGCATTCGTCACCGTAGAAAGTGAAAAAAACACCACGGCCAATGCTCCTGCCATGGTAAGCCGGATCAGCAGACTGTTATCCTCTCCTGCAAACAAAAGATTGCTCACCGGCTCTGCCAGCACACCGATCCCCACAGCCGCCGGAATGGCGATCAGCATGGAAAAACGCACGGCAGCAGCGATCCTCTGATTCGTTTCCTCCTGATTTCCGCTGGATACGGCCCGCGTCAGGGATGGGATCAAAGAAGAGGAAAGCGCATTTGAAACCGCCACCGGAATATTAAAAAGAAGCTGGTATTGGCCCAGCGCTCCCCAGAATACGGCAATCTCCTCACCGATATAACCCAGACGGTCCATCCCCTGTCCGAACAAGAAGTTGTCCACCACATTGGAACAGTTATAGACTGCGCTGCTTACAATGATCGGAAGAACTGTGATCGTCAGCACATACATAAGACGGCCGTAGCTTTCCGCCTTTGCCCTGCCTGAGCCATCCGTGGTGTGCACCGGAGCCGTTTCCTCTCCCAGTACTTCCCGCCCTTTTGAAAGAGTCAGCATCACAAAAAAAATAAGGGCCGTAGCTGCTCCTGCTCCTGTTCCTATAGTTCCTCCTGCAGCTCCTAACGCATAGGAATAATTCTGCGCCCCTCTCGCTGCATTCATAGCTGCTCCTGTCTGAAACAAAAGGCCGGCGGCCACTACGCTTACCACTGCATTGACAATCTGTTCCAGAATCTGAGACACCGCCGTTGGCACCATGGTGCCTGTTCCCTGAAAATAACCTCTTAAAACTCCCAGATAGGCCATAATCCAGATCGTCGGCGCCAGGGTTTTTAAGGCATAGCTGGAAAAAGGCGTTTTCATCAGCCCTGCAAATAAATCTGCTCCAAACCACAGTGCACAGCCTGCAATTCCGCCCGCAATGGTGGCATACAAAAGACCCGCCCGCAGGATCCTGCGGCAGTTCTCATACTCTCCCCTTGCAAGGCGTGAAGAAATCATCTTGGAAATAGCCACCGGCATACTGTAGGAAGAAAGGATAAGCAGAATATTGTATACATTATACGCTGAGGTATAATATCCATTTCCCTGCTTTCCAATAATATCATTTAAGGGCATACGGTAAAGCATCCCGATGATCCGCACCAGGATGCCTGCCATAGCCAGAATACTGCCCTGAACCACAAAATCTGCAGCTCTTTTGGCTCCCTTTTTATTCATTGTTTTCATCTGTTTTTTGCTCCTTTTTCGTATCTCACTTAAGCACGATCCGATCAAAGTCCCTGGTATCTGTGATAGAGACCGTCAGAAGCGTCATAGATAAAACAGGCACATTCCTGCTTTCTGCATCAGCGGGTATACCCCCTGGTTTCCAGGATCGCTCTCTGGCGTTCCTCCATCAGCAGACGTTCCTCTTCCTCCATATGATCGTAACCGCAGAGGTGAAGCATGCTGTGAGCCACTAAAAATGCCAGCTCCCTGGTCTGGGAATGGCCGTACTTTTCAGCCTGCTCTTCTACCTTCTCTACGGAGATCACAATATCTCCCAGCATCAGTTCTCCTGTCTCCGGATTAAAATAATCCTCCACCGCATCCTCTACATGGTCAAAATCTGAAGGAGCCTCATAGTCTACCATAGGAAAGGACAGCACATCCGTAGCCGAATCAATCTGCCTGTGATCCCGGTTGATCTCCCGGATGGTCTCATTATCCGTAAGGATTACATTTACCTCTGCCTCATAAGGGCATTTTTCATAGTCCAGTGACGCTTCCACCACATCCTTTATAATGGTTTCATAGGGAAGCTCCAGCTTCTTTTCTGCCTCATATTCAATGGAAATGGTCATCGTATTTACCTTCCTTTATCTCTGGGAGTCCTCTTTTTAGGCTCCGCTTTCTTCTCATAGTCATCATAAGCCTGTACAATCTTCTGAACCAGCGGATGGCGCACCACATCCGAACTGGTAAGATAGCAAAAGCCGATGTCATCAATGCGTTTTAATACTTTTAAGGCCGTATCCAGTCCGGACACAGCTCCTGACGGCAGATCCTTCTGGGTCTGATCACCTGTGATAATAACCTTGGAGCCGAAGCCGATACGGGTCAGGAACATTTTCATCTGGGCCGGAGTGGTATTTTGGGCTTCATCCAGGATAATATAGGCATTATCCAGGGTACGTCCTCTCATATAAGCTAATGGTGCCACCTCGATCAGCCCCTTTTCTGAATTGTGCAGATAACTCTCCGCTCCCATAATCTGATACAAAGCATCATAAAGAGGCCTCAGATAGGGATCGATCTTGCTCTGAAGATCTCCCGGCAAAAATCCCAGCTTCTCCCCCGCCTCAATCGCCGGACGTGTAAGGATGATCCGCCCAACCTCTCCGTTTTTAAAGGCCTGGATCGCCATAGCCATAGCAAGATACGTCTTTCCCGTTCCCGCCGGGCCGATTCCAAAGACGATCATCTTTTTGCGTATGGCATCCACGTAATGCTTCTGTCCAAGCGTTTTGGGCTTTACCGGCTTTCCCGTAATGGTTCGGCAGATGATATCCTTATCAATCTCCAAAATCTGTCCGTCTTCTTCTGTAAATGATAATGACAGAGCGTAATCTACATTCTGCTCTGTAATGGCATTTTGACGCATGGAAAGCTGGATCAGATTGTTAAATACACTTCTCGCCTGGGATACCGCCTTTTCCGGCCCGATGATCTTAATCTCGCCGTCCCTTGCGATCATCGTCACATGAAGGGTGCGCTCTATTTTCTTTAAGTACGCATCGAACTGACCGCAGACATTCTGTTCATGTTCTGCGGGAATATCGATCATTGTTTCAATTACACTCATTCGGTCTTCACTCCTCTGACTCTTTAGAGATTTCCTCCACCGGCCGGCATTGACTGATAGGCCCTAACGCCACCATCTCCCCCTTGATCCGGTATCCGGATACACTCTTTTCTATTCTATCATTATTTTCAAGAATTTGTACCCCCTTTTCCTCTAATTTTTCCGCTTCCTCCTTTTCTTTTCGTTCAGCCAGAAGAGCCAATTCCTGTTTCGTATAGGCTTTTTCATAGGAAATCATCCGTTTTCCCTCTATCACTCCCAGATAAAGCGGAAGACAGTAATCAGAAAACAGTACTGCCTGGTGCTCCTCCATATAATAATCCCACTCCTCTTTTTTCCCTAAAGCAGGAAAAAGCGCAGCAGCAGACCATGGGCCCGCCTTTACGTAAATCCCCTTTCTCGTCTGTCCGGTGGGAATCCGCAGCATTCTTGAAAATGGGATCTCTTTTTCATACTCAATCACTGTTTCCGCTTCGATATCTGCATCTGCCCGAACCAGATGGGATGTTATCTCATCTCCGTTATCTCCCGTAACAGGAACACGGCCGCTGACTAATATCTGTCCTTTCTCTACCGTATCTCCTACAGATACCTGAGCAATACCGCTTCTGACTACCATAGAGCGAATCACTCCGGACGTCCCTGCCACCAGATCACAGGGTGTTTCATCTATCTGGGGCACAGCGGATAAAACCTGATTTTCCCTGATCTTTACTACCAGACGGGTTCCTGTCACACTGGCCGATACCCAGGTAACCTCTGGAAGATCCGTTCGTATAAATGTCTCCACTTCCTCACAGTTTATCTTCTTCTTTAAAATACCGCAATGCAGATCCATCTTTTCCAGACAGATCCTGAGATTATCCTCTGTGTACCTGTAATTCCCTTCAAATTCAATATCCCAGATAAAAAGAGTCATACCATACAACAGTATGAAAAAAGTTCCCAGTCCGGCTGCATAATACCAGCGTTTCCTGTTTCTGAAAATAAAAAAAGGAAAACCGAAGCGCCCTGTGATCCTTAAGCGGACACCGGATTTTCTCACAAGAGGCTTTACCCTCCTGACATCCGCCACAGTCATATATGCTTCGTATTCTCCCTTATCACGGCAGACGATGTTCCAGATTTTAAACCCTCTTGCACTGCAAAGATTCAAAAAACGTTCCGGCGAGCCGTCTTTTAAACAGATCCGTACATATCCCTTTATGCTGCGAAACAGCCACAAAAGCAAAGGCTCTCCCTCCTTTTATATGTTTCCTACAGGAGCGGTTCAAATTCCATCGATTGGATCTGACCGCATACCCCCATTGCATCCTGATTGTAATACCGGATCCTCAGTTCCCGGCCGTGGAGAGTTACACGGCAGTTTCTTGCCTGGATCCTCACCAAAGTATCTGTATACATAAGGATGCTTCTGTAATTTTCAATACAAACTTCGTGAAAACCGGTAAAACGAACCAGTACATCTCCCAAAACCACATCCTTGGGAAGCCCCAGAGCCGTTGCTGCCATGCGCTTTTTTTCTTCATTCATGCTCTGTTCTCCCTCCTGATCGTTCACTGTAACAGTATATGGCTTTCAGCATCCGAAAATACCTCCGGCAGCCCTTTGCACACCAGGCAGCAGCACAGCATACACTGTAATGAACAATCAACCGGGAGGTATCCATGAATAACCATCCCATTTACCCATACCCTGACACCCTGGTAAGCGCTGCTGAAACCCGTCAGGAACATACACCTGTAACGCCTCTGCCAAATCCCGGCGAGGGAGGCCCGGTTTATGACGGCTCAGAACCAGCCATTCCCCTGCCAAATCCCGGCGAGGGAGGCCCGGTCTTTGATGGCGCAGAGCCTGTTATCCCTTTGCCAAATCCCGGAGAAGGAGGACCGGTCTTTGACGGACCGGGCTGGAATACCAATGGTCATTTCCATACCCATTTCCACCCTCCTGTATTCCGTCCCATCTTTCCTGCTTTCGGCTCCTCCATTACCGTAATTCCCGGCATCAGCTTCCCCTGCTACAACTGTACTGCTTCCGGCAATTTCGGACGGGTGCGGGTACTTAACGCCTCAACCGGATATCAGCCCTTTAATGTATCCCTGGGCGGCTGGATGATCGCAGGACAGCTGGCCAACGGAGATATCACCAGTTACGTTCAGGCAGCCTCCGGACGGCGCACCATGACCATTTCTGGTGCCAACGGATATGTTTATATCCAAAAATCTATTACCATCCGTCCCGGAGCCTCTATGACGGTTGCCATTATCAACACTGCTTCCGGACTGGATCTCAAGGAAATCTCCGATGCTTCCTGCAGCGCACCATCCGGTTCCGCCTGCCTCAGAACCTGCAATCTGTCCCTGAATCTGGGACCCTTTGACGTGACCCTTGAAAACAGCAGCGGCTCTTATACACCATTTACGAATGTTGCTTATAAAAATGTGACCTCATATGCTACCGTTTATCCCAACTGGTACCAAATCTATATCTCCCGTACCGGTTCCTTCCCCGGAAATGCGATAGCCGCTGCTTCTGCCACCCTGGAAGCCAATGTTTCCTATACGCTTTATCTTTTCAATGCTCCTACAGCTACAGAAGGCCTGCGGGCTATGATCGTATCAAACTGACCGCTGAAAGGGCTGCCGCACTTAAATTGGTGTGCAGCCCATACTCCTTTTAATCACCGTAATACCGCCGGCAGCTGATGATAAAAAAGACCTCCTTTTGTCTGTCAATTACGATAAACAAAAAGAGGTCTTTGCACACCCATCTCGAAGGGTTTAAAAATTTGCCCGTATATCATCACTGATACGGATTTTATGCAATCTCTTATGCATTTTCTTGAATCCCTTACCCTAAAAGCTAAATTTTAAGCCTTTTTCAGGAAATAAGTCATTCGCATAATTATTCATCCCAGTTGTGGTACACCGCCTGAACGTCATCATCCTCATCAAGCAGATCCAGAATACGGTTCATCTTCTTAATGGAATCCTCATCTGTAAGCTCTACCCAAGTCTGAGGGATCATGGTTACATCGGCTTCCATCATGGGGATATTCTGAGCCTCCAGCGCCTCACGGACAGCAGAAAAATCATCCGGGGCTGTAATCACCTCATAACTGTCCTCCTCTTCGGAAAAATCCTCTGCGCCTGCATCCAGAGCAATCATCATCAATTCATCTGGATCCATCTCACATTCTTCCTTGTCAATAATGATCTGACCCTTTTTATCAAACATATAGGACACGCTTCCAGGAGTACCTACATTTCCGCTTCCCTTTGTAAAAGCACTTCTTACATTTGCTGCTGTACGATTTTTATTGTCGGTCAGAGTATCTACGATAATTGCAACGCCATTGGGACCATAGCCCTCATAGGTCAGAGTTTCATAGTTTACAGAGTTGGCATCACCGGCAGCCTTTTTGATACCGCGGTCAATGGTATCATTTGGCATATTGTTTGCCTTTGCCTTTGCAATTACATCACGCAGCTTACTGTTATTGGCAGGATCAGGACCGCCTTCCTTTACAGCAACCGCAATTTCACGGCCGATAACTGTAAAGATTTTCCCCTTTGCAGCATCATTGCGCTCCTTTTTATGCTTAATGTTGGCAAATTTTGAATGTCCTGACATTGGTATAACACCCTTTCTTTTATCTTCTTTTTCAGTACTAATATCTTTTCTATCCTATCACGATTCATTTCATCTTGCAAGCAGAAAATTGTGCTCAGATTTTCAATTTCATTCCTCTTTCGTTCTGGCTTTCCTGCAGTCATTGATTTCACTGATCAAAATCAGAATTTCAGATATGAAGATACAGAACAGCCCTGCTCTAATGAGTGTTTTTCCTTCCCCATCGCCCTTTTCCTTTGCCTCCGCAGCAAGGTTTCCAAGCACTCCCATAAGTCCAATATTGGCCAGATGCTGAAAATTTCTTTTAATTTCTCTGTTGTCTCTGTGAATTTGCTGTAGTAATTCTTTGTTTGTCATATCTATCACCTTTCTTTTTTAACCTCTGATCCAATTACTCATCTAAAATAACCTCACAGATATCTCCAATATCACAATGAAATACCTCACAGATTCGCATCAGCACCCCAAGAGAAACCGGTTCATTTTTATTTAATTTTGTTGCCGCATACGGCGAAAATTCCGCAACTCTCATTAAATCGGATCGTTTCATTTGATTATCTGCCATCAATTTTTGAAGCTTATTATAACTTATCTTCATCTTCCGTACCCCTTTTTCACTTTTTGTCCCAATACCAAGCCAAAATAGCATATTTAACATTGTATATAGAAATTGTTAAATTTTCAATGAATATAGCCGATTTATTTCACTTTTTACCATAATATCCGCTGCTATCCGTAAAATGGGTAACTCGGGACACGGGCTCTAAGCCCGGCCTTCTTGGCCACACCTCAAAGCGCTAATCCATGCGCTTTTTCCCTTCAGATACCCCATAAAACTCAATATACTTATATCGGCGGGATGCTCACTAACATATGGACATGAGCCAGCATCAGCTGCCCTTCTATTATCTCCCCCACCTATACCTACTTTTTCAGTCCACTCCTTGGAAAAAGGGGGTGAGAAAATGAACTATTTTGTTAAAACAATGGCAGGAAGTTTCAGTATTGTATTTCTTTTTCAGATATACAGACAAGAAAATCGGGAAAAACTATGGACGAAGTCGTACAACTGTAAACGATTGGAAACTAGCTGCACTGAAACAGTTAAGAAAAGAATGGGCGAGGTTGGAACATGAAGAACAAAAATCGAATACCTTTTGAAATCATTGAAAATGTGGTTGAAGGAGAACCGGAAGCAACATACAATGTCATATGTCATTACAGGAATTAGCAATAGCGTTAAGCCGTAAACTTGATTTTACGAAGGTATTATCAGCTAAAGTTAGAGCATTAGCAGAAGAAGGCGATTATAATAAATCTATTTTAAGTTTATGAAAATATGGAAAGCTTCACTTGCAATTCGAGACTGTGAGAAAAAGTCTGTAAATAAGATTCTTCTATGATATGCAAGGGTGGCAAGCCTGAAAATCAGGCTTCTCACCCTTGTTTTATATATAACAGTTGTTGAATGG